>UMHK01007614.1_pt1 | contig 203226 bp, 167 predicted proteins | sample 1965521 | NCBI WGS metagenome assembly UMHK01 (sample SAMEA4836097, study PRJEB28245) | human gut metagenome | biome: gut microbiome; material: fecal sample | place: Denmark | collected 2008
CTGCCGTCCTCAGCTCCTTCTGTGTGCAGAGCTGCAAGTGATAGCGTTTGAACACGAATCGAACGAATCAATCTGTTCAATGGCCATTTTCGTGTCATTCCTGCCGACACTCGCACTCCAGCCCAGAAGAAATCTCTGGAAGACCTCCTCTACAGTCTCGTCCTCGACTATCCCGATGCCGAGATCCTAGGTCATCGTGACCTCCCCTGGGTTCGCAAGAGCTGTCTTTGCTTCGATGTCAAGGAATGGCTGAAGGAAATCGACTTCCATCTCTAGATAATGCTCCTCATCAGAAAACAGATGGGGAGTTTTTTAAAACCTACCTTCAATACATTTTTCCAAGGTAAAAACAGCCAATTTTATACATTTTTCCAACCCATTTTCAGGCCATTTCTTACACTTTTCCAACTTTTTGATGATATAATTAATCAGAAAAGCCTCTCTGCAAGAGTATGCAGAAAGGCTCAACATTTTATAGGAACATTACAATACTTCTAATTCATTTCTCTTCATAATGAGGGGATAACGTTCTGGATGTTTCAAACTATCAATTTCCAAATCCACATCAAGTTTGGGCCATTCTATAGCATTTTTACCACTCATTCTTACCTCAAGGGCATCAGAGATGCATGCATGTTTCATCCAAGGTATCCTATTATAAGATATAAAATAATCATTACCTTTTACAGAAAGCATAATGCCCTTATCATTAATCATCAAGACGCTTACCTGTGTGTCTTGCGAATTTGATTTTAAAATCGTCTCCATTTTCTTTAAGTATTTTTTCGATGAAACTTAATTCTTTACTACTAAAGCCAAAATTTTCTGTTAACTCAATATCTGGTTCCAACCAGTACTTAGCCTCATTTTCCGCTTTTACGACATGAATATGCATTCGTAATTCCTCATTGGAGTAAATCTTAAACACAAAACCATTTATTTCTTTAAACTTTGGACTCATAATTATCTTTCTTTTAAGATATTCTCACTTCCGTCAGCAAAGATAAACAAATAATCTGATAGTACAACCATTTGTTAAGATATTTAAACCTTTTTATATGGCAGGCACCCTCTGCTATATGCTGCTCATCAGAATCTAATCATACATATTTCTCCATCAACACAAAGGTGATGAAGCCCAGGAGAAGGGCGTAGGTGGCTTGCTTCTGAAAGCCATGGGCATGGGTTTCGGGAATCATCTCGTCGCTCGTAACATAAAGCATGGCACCACCGGCAAAGCCCAGCATCACGGGGAGGAAGGTGGCAGAGGCTGAACCCAAGCCGAAACCCAACAGAATGCCTATCACTTCGAGCAGGGCGATGAAAATGGAAATGAAGAAGGTGCGGACTGCTGTAACACCAGCCATCATCAAAGGAGCGATGATGACCATTCCCTCAGGGATGTTCTGCAGTGCGATACCGAAGGATACCCCCCACTCCGTTGCGCCTTCTGATGAACAGACACTCACTCCAGCAGCCATGCCTTCGGGCAGTTTATGTAGGGCTATCGCCATCACAAAGAGCATCACATGACTGAGCCTGGCATTGTTGCGATGCTCCTCGGGGTCTAGTCCCGTGATATGATGAAGATGGGGAGTTACCAGATCTAGCACATTCAGAAACAAGGCTCCTGCCATCACGCCGATTACTACCAGCCACCAAAGACTGGTCTGTTCGAAGGCTGGAACTATCAGTCCCAACGTGGAAGCTGCCAGCATGATTCCGGCACAATATCCCAATACGGCATCATTCCATTTATGGGGCAACTCCTTGACGAAGAATCCCAAAATGGCACCTATAATCGTGGCACCGCAAAGTCCGGCAGCACTAATCAATACGTTTGTCATAATCAATATAATATTGAAGTTATCCAGTTAAACACATGAAGATGCAGATACATCATAGAAGAAAAAAAGCATGGACAACCCTCACGGTTATCCATGCCCATCTATTTCGTATCTGATCTATTCAGTTATTACTAATTATGTTTTGTTATGGTGAAATTGGTGTTTTCCAATTTCATATCATCGCTTCTATTTCAACTTCGTATAACCATAAGCTGCGCTATTGCCCAACTGCTCTTCGATGCGGATAAGCTGGTTGTACTTAGCCATACGGTCGGTACGGCTCATAGACCCCGTCTTAATCTGACCGGAGTTAGTTGCTACGGCAATATCAGCAATTGTTGTATCCTCGGTTTCACCAGAACGATGGGAAGTAACGGTGGTGTAACCATGACGGTGAGCCATCTCGATAGCATCCAGTGTCTCGGTAAGAGAACCAATCTGGTTCACCTTGATGAGGATAGAGTTGGCAGCACCCATCTTGATGCCCTTCTCCAGGAACTTCACGTTGGTAACAAAGAGGTCGTCACCTACCAACTGACAACGATCGCCAATGGCAGCAGTCAACTTTACCCAGTTGTCCCAATCGTTCTCGTCAAGGCCATCCTCGATTGAATCGATAGGATATTTGGTAATCAGTTCTTCCAGGAACTTGATCTGCTCAGCAGCAGTCAGTTTTTTACCATTAGGATCCTTCTTCTTGCCATCCTTCAACTGGCGGTAATCGTAGAACCACTCACCATTCTCCTGAACGGCAAACTCGCTGGCAGCACAGTCCATGGCAATCTTCACATCCTTTCCTGGCTCATAACCAGCATCCTTGATAGCCTGGCAGATACTGTCGAGCGCATCCTCTATACCATCGAGTGCGGGAGCAAAACCGCCCTCATCACCTACGGCAGTAGAAAGTCCGCGGCTCTTCAGGAGCTTAGCCAAGGCATGGAACACCTCAGCACCCATACGGATAGCCTCCTTCTCGGAAGGAGCACCCACAGGACGGATCATAAATTCCTGGAAGGCGATAGGCGCATCAGAGTGAGCACCACCATTGATGATATTCATCATAGGAACAGGAAGAGTGTAAGTATTGCAACCGCCAATATAGCGATACAATGGGATGTGGAGATACTCAGCAGCAGCATGAGCCACAGCCAAAGAAACACCGAGGATGGCATTGGCACCCAGATTAGACTTGGTCTTGGTACCGTCGAGTTCCAACATCTTATAATCGATGGCACGCTGCTCCAAGGCAGAGAAGCCAACCAAAGCAGGAGCAATTACCTGATTCACGTTTTCTACTGCCTTCAAGACGCCCTTGCCGCCATAGCGGCTCTTGTCGCCATCACGAAGTTCCAGCGCCTCGTTCTCACCAGTAGATGCACCAGAAGGAACCGATGCACGACCTACGACACCTGACTTCAAAGAAACTTCAACCTCTACTGTAGGATTGCCACGAGAATCTAATATTTCTCTTGCATGAACATTTTCGATAATCATAATACTATAATACTTTTAATTACGTTAAACATTTTTTCCGAGTGCAAATTTAGGTATTATCTGACAAATCTCCAAATTTCGGGCATCATCAAAAGTAGGTATTCGCCCGAAAATACCTACATATAGGTAAGGAGAGGCATGGAAATTTGAGATGCTACCAAATTGTCAATTTATTTTAATTTTATCAATCAGTCCTTCGAAATCCTCCTTTTGCATAGCACCCATCTGCACAGATGGTTTGCCTTTCACGGGGATGAAGAGGAAGGTAGGGATGCTGCTGATACCGAAAACAGAAGCAAGTTCGGACTCCTGGTCGATATCCACCTTATAGAAATCTATCTTGCCGGCATATTTCCCGGCGAGAGATTCCACTACGGGAGCCATCATCTTGCAAGGACCACACCAGGTGGTATAGAAATCGATGACGGCAGGACGGGAACCGGCGAATACCCATTCATCCGGATGAGCCTCGTAATCCATAATCTTTTTTCTGAAATCAGATGTGGTGAGATATTGCACCTTGGCAGTTTCAGTTTTCTCAGTTTTCCCTACAGTCGTTTGAGGAGAAACAGCAGGTGCTTTCCTGTTCTGAGAACAAGAAACAAGAAATGGTAGAAATAAAACAACTGCTAATATAATTTTCTTCATAGTTTTTCATTGTTTTAATTTGAGAAGGTATGCCATTAGTCTATAACACACCCTCTTATTACAATTAATCACTAATAAATAATCATTACTCCTAATCCTTCAAAGAATAAGTAACGGTAGTAACAACCCTTACCTTTTTAATATATGGGGTATTGGAATCGCGGTCTTCGATAGAGAACTGGCCCTGGTCGGCATTCATAATCTTGTCTATCTTACTCTTGCTGTTCTCAGCAAACTGGGCAGCAGTCTGCTCAGCATTTTCTATCGCCTCCTGCATCATCTTAGGTTTCATCTGACGGAAGGCAACATACTCATACTTCACCGGATTCTCGTAACCACCATCCACAATAGCAACCCCCTTCTGAAGCAGATTACCCTGACGGGCAATGATACTGCGAACCAGTTTCACATTCTTCGATGTAACCGTGATGATGGAAGTAATGTTATAACGATACCCCTGGCGGTTTTCGCCATACCGTTCAGCATTGAGGTCGATGACCACAGGCGCATTCACGTTGATTTCATTAGTCTTAACACCATTCTCCACCAGGAAGTTTCTGATGGTTCTCGTGGTGGCATTGATTTTTTGATAGAGTTCAGGCAGGTCATTGCCTATTTCCTTGGAAACGATAGGCCACGTCACCTTATCAGCCTCCACCTCCTTTTCGGCAAGGCCTTTCACTACAACCTTTCGATCATTACTAATCACACTTTCAAGTCCCGACTTGATACAAAATCCAAGCATGATGATGCCGATGGTTAAAATCACGGCTTGCTTAATACCAGAATTGATGTTCATAATTAGTCCTCCATTATTAAGTTGTTAAAATTGAGTTTCCATTCTATCTCAGATTGAATTGCAATTTGAGTTTTCAAAGATACAATAAAAATATAGAAAAACGACGCTTTATAATGATAAAATATGCTAAAACTGCCCATATCAACCCATAAGCACCATTTTTTCTGCCAAAAAGCTTGCATATATTACCAAAAAAAACTACCTTTGCCCAAAAACAATAAAATGGATTACAACATGATTGGGACCGCATGGTCGTTACTGCCTCCTATCGTCGCCATCGCTCTGGCGCTGAAGACGAAAGAGGTCTATTCTTCTCTTTTTATCGGTATCATACTGGGTGCCGTTCAATATTGCATTTCGATGGGAACAGGTTTCGACGGATTCCTCGTTCACCTGACAAACCACACTGTAGGTGAAGGCGATGATGCCAAGGCATACGGTTTGATACATTGCCTTTCCGACCCATGGAACGTGGGCATTCTGGTATTCCTGGTGGTATTAGGCAGCATCGTTTCATTGATGAACAAGGCGGGTGGTTCGGCTGCTTTCGGCCGTTGGGCTTCCAAGCACGTACACTCGAAGGTTGGCGTACAGATTGCTACCATCCTGCTCGGCATTCTGATATTCATCGATGATTACTTCAACTGCCTTACCGTGGGTTCGGTGATGCGTCCTATCGCTGTGCGCAATGGTGTTACCAAGGAGAAGCTGGCTTATCTCATCGATTCTACAGCCGCTCCGGTCTGCATCATCTCCCCTATCTCTAGTTGGGCAGCTGCGGTATCGGGCTTCGTATCGGGTGGAGAGAACGGACTGGCACTTTTCTGCAAGGCGATACCTTTTAATTTCTACGCATTCTTTACCATCCTCTTTATGTTTGGTATTGTGATACTGGGCTTCGACTTCAAGGCGATGAGCAAATATGATGCAAGACTGAAGGAATGGTACGAACGAACCAATGGCGGGAAACTCGATGAGGTGAGCGATACCAAACTGCAGATTGTTGAGCATGGTGTGGGAGCCAAACAGAAAGAGGATTCCAAGAACAAGGGAACCGTGAGCGACCTGGTGATACCAATCATCATGCTGATTATCTTCTGTATGGCGGGTATGGTATATTCGGGCGGATTCTTCGATGCCGATAATGCCAACTATCTCAACTTTGTGGATTCCTTTGCTGCGAGCAATGCCTCTGTAGGCTTGGTAATCGGTTCATTGGCTGCCCTGATTCTTACCATCATGATGTTTACCATTCGCAAGACCTTGCCTTTCGATGAGGCGATGAGTAGTCTCATCAAGGGTTTTGAGGCGATGGTACCAGCCATTCTGATTCTTACTTTGGCATGGACGCTGAAGAGTATGACCGACTCGCTGGGTGCGGCAGAATATGTATCATCGGTTGTAGCGAGCAGTGCATCAGAACTTCAGATGCTTCTTCCGGGCATCATCTTCCTGGTAGCAGGCTTCCTGGCATTTGCAACGGGCACCTCATGGGGAACCTTCGGTATTCTGATTCCTATCTGCATCGCCGTATTCCCTGGCGCTGATCCTTTGCGCATCATTTCTATCTCGGCATGTATGGCTGGAGCGGTATGTGGCGACCATATCTCTCCTATCAGCGATACCACCATCATGGCGAGTGCAGGAGCGGAATGCAAGCATGTGCATCATGTATCATCACAGTTGCCTTACGCCCTGACTGTAGCCTTTGTGAGTTTCCTCACCTTCATTGTGGCGGGATTCACTCATACGCTGGGTATGGTAACGAGTGCCATTATCTCGTGGATATTCGGTGTTGCCATGCTCTGTTTTGCTTTATTTTATTTAAATAAGCGACAAAAAGTTAAATAGTTCTTAATTTATTTGTATATTTGAAATATTTTCAATATCTTTGCATAAGAATATAATAAAGAACATATTAATAACTTAACACAGAATACATTATGAAGGAATTAAAAGGAACAAAGACAGAGAAGAACCTCCAGGAGGCTTTCGCTGGTGAGTCACAGGCTCGTAACAAATATACCTATTTTGCAAGCAAGGCAAAGAAGGACGGTTTTGTACAGATAGCTAATATCTTTGAGGAGACAGCTGCTAACGAGAAGGAGCACGCTAAGTTGTGGTTCAAGTATCTGGAGGGCGGTGCTATCCAGGATACAGAGAAGAACCTGGAAGCTGCTGCCAATGGTGAGCACGATGAGTGGACCGATATGTATCCACGCATGGCAAAGGAGGCTCGCGAAGAAGGTTTCGAGGAGATTGCAGCTAAGTTTGAGATGGTTGCTGAAATCGAGAAGCACCACGAGGAGCGTTATCGCAAGCTCTTGAAGAACGTACAAGACAAGCTCGTCTTCTCTCGTGACGGCGACTGCATCTGGCAGTGCTCTAACTGCGGACATATCGTAGTAGGCAAGCAGGCTCCTGAGGTATGCCCAGTCTGCAACCACCCACAGAGCTACTTCCAGATTGAAGCACAGAATTACTAATTCTTGCTTGAGACGAAATATCTAACAGAACATATATAAATAAGAGAGGGTGTGTCATGGCCTTATGACACACCCTCTTTTTTATGATTTAGCTTGAACCATTTCCAACATGATTTCTATCAACCTTGGAACACCATACTGTTCTACCTCGTCCTCTTTCACCCAGATATAATCATCAGGGAGCAGGGGGCGGGTTTCTGTTTCCTGCAGATAGAAGTCGGCAAGGAGGATGCGATGGGTAAGTACATGCTTCACATCCTTAGCCAGGAGAAGAGGATTATGGACAAAGGCAGGCAGTTGCGGAGCATCTGATGCGTTATATGGTTCCCACAATCCTTGCCAGATATCACCCTCGCCGCGACGGTGGATAGCCACTTCGCCTTTACACCTTATATATATATAGGAGAGATGGCGCGTTTTCACCTTCAGAGTCTTGTTCTTCACCGGCAACTCCTCTACCCTTCCTGTTCTCAACGCCTCACAGGTTTCGGCAAGCGGACAGACAAGACATTTTGGAGATTGGGGAGTGCACTGGATAGCTCCGAAATCCATCATACCCTGGTTATAGGCAGCAACAGGCGATAATGCTGTATCAGAAAGTTGCTGAGCAGACGAAGCAGGCAAGAGTGATTGAGCCAACGCAGCAAACTCTTTTTTCCCCTGCGTTGAATTGATAGGAGTATCTATTCCGAAGTAACGTGAAAGAACCCGGTACACATTGCCATCTACTACTGCCGCCGGAATATCAAAGGCAAAAGAACCGATGGCTGCTGCAGTATAATCGCCCACCCCTTTCAGGGCTTTGATACCTTCAAGCGTATCAGGGAAATGACCGAGCACCACAATCTGTTTGGCAGCAGTATGAAGGTTGCGGGCTCGCGAGTAATACCCCAATCCCTGCCAGAGTTTCAAGACATCATCCTCGCTGGCAGCAGCCAAGTCTTCAACCTTGGGATAAGTCTTCATGAACCGCTCCCAATATTCCCACCCCTGTGCGATGCGGGTTTGCTGAAGGATGATTTCGCTCAGCCAGATGGCATAAGGATCCTTGGTTTCGCGCCAAGGCAAATCCCTACCATACTCATGAAACCAACGGATAATGACAGCCGAAAAACTATTCATAAAATTCAATATTCAAAGTAATTACTGTTCCGGATATTGCTCGTAAATCTTCAGGCCGAACTCATTCGCCAAGGCATAGGCATGCTCCATGATATCGGCGAGAATGTGCTCATAATTCACCCATACCTTATCCTTAATGAAGAAATAGAACTCGATAGGGAGACCGCATTGCGTGGCTTCCATGTGGCGCACCATCAACGTGAGATCGGTATTGACCTCCGGACGCTGGCGCAGATACTTCTCCATGAATTTACGGTAAAGCTGAAGATTGGTAGGAGCAAGGGCTGCAGGATTCTTTAAATCCTCAATATCCTTCCCTTCTTGTATATCTTTATCTATCGCCTTCTGCAACGACTCCTTCAACTTAAACGAATCTTCGGTGGCGAAATGCTTGGCAAGCAGATTACGTTTTAATGTCTCATCCACCAGACGGACACTACGGAAATCGAAGTAAACCACGCGCTTCACTCTTCGTCCACCACTCTTCTGCATACCAATCCAGTTCTGGAACGAACCATTCACCAGGGTAGTAGGCGAAATAGTAACGATGGTGTTATCAAAGTTGCGCACCTTCACGGTCGTGAGTGACATATCCTCAACGATACCATTGGCATCCACCGACTTCACCGTAATCCAGTCGCCCTTATGCAACATATCATTGCTGGTAAGACGCACACCAGCCGCCAATCCCGAGATGGTATCCTTGAAGACCAGCATCAGGACAGCCGAGGTAGCACCCAAACCGGCAAAGAGGGTCATCGGGTTCTTGTCCAACAGGATGGCAACCACCACCACAACAGCCACGAAGAGCATCAATACCCTGAGAACACCGCAGAAAGTATGGAAATACTGCTGAGCCGACGAGCGTCGCTCCTGAGAATCCTCCAATCCTTTGAAAGACCCGATGAAGACCAGAGCCGTACGCACCGACATCACCACGATATAAATGCCCGTAGCCCGTTCCAATATCTCCTTGAATATCGGATACTCCAGATAAATCAGTGGCATGAGCGACCATATCACCACAGCCGGCACAATATGACAAGCCGAGGTGAGCACCTTCTTGTTCAGCAGCACATCATCCCAAGTGATGTCCGTCTTATCAGTAATCTTACTGATGAGCGGAACCAGTATCTTGCGACAAAGAAAATCGCTCAGCATCGCCAAGAGGATGGCAGTAATGGTGAGCAAGATATGGCGCAGCATGGGCACAAAATCACCAGTGACTCCTGCCCATGTTATCATTTCATCTACAAACTTACGAATTTCCTCCATAAAACTATTAACTATCAACTATAAACTATCAACTAACACTCACGGTTGGCAGAGCAAAGTACATACTTTATCTGCAAAGTGTCTGGCATTATTGCCATGCATGATACCATTGTTGATGATGGCGAAACAGAGCTCATGACCATTGGCTGCGGTACAGTAACCCGCCAATGAGATGATGCCCGTCAGCGTACCCGTCTTTGCTTTCACATTGCCATGCACAAAACTGTTCTTCATACGCTTTTTCAACGTACCGTCAACCCCACCGATAGGCAGCGAATGCTTCAGATGGTCCATGATGTTGCCGTTGAGATAAGCATAACGCAGCAGTTTCACCTCCAGTTCGGCACTGAGATAATTATAGAGCGAAAGTCCCGAGCCGTCAGCCAGTTTATATCTTGCCGGATCGAGTCCTATCTTGCGGATAAGCTGTCTTTCCACATTCCGGGCACTCTTGGCACTCGCCCATTTATTGCCCGTAGAAGCCGCAATCTGATAATACATGCTCTCGGCATAGAGATTATCACTCTCCTTCATCATCTTGTGCAGAATCTGATCCATCGTATGGAATCGGGTACAGACCGTAAAGGCACTCGCAGGGCAAGTCTTCTCTGAAGCCCCAAAGCAGGAATATTCGATACCCTCCTCACGGAGCTTGGCAAGAAACTTATCCATAAAGATGTCCTTGCGCTGGAACACCAGTGGCGAAAGCACCGGATTGTCATCATCCCAGCACCAGCCTTCACCCAACAGGTCGGCATCCTTCAAAGAGCGGTCGGCATAGATGCTGCCACGGATGGTGTCAACACCCATATCCTTCAGACTATTGACAAATGCCGACATATCATCGCTGTTGAAACGGGGATCCATACCGCCTATACAATAGACATCACCCGTCAACACCCCATTCTCAATGGTACCGGTATATTTCAGAGTGGTTTTAAACTGATAAGAACCGCCCAACTTATCGAGCGCCGTAATGGCAGTCAGGAGCTTCATCGTACTTGCCGGACGCATCAGCTGTCGTTCATTTCTCTGATAGATACAAGAGTCAGCAGACAGGTCCCAGACCATCAGTCCTACCTGTGATGTTTCGAACATCTTGCTTTCAAGGAGTTTATCAATACCCACCTTCACCGATTCGGGCCAAGGAAATTTCTGCGTCAGCGTATCCGCTGCCAGGGAGTCAACGAGTGTAGAGTCGGAAACATCCTCCTCATCAACCGTTTCTATTCCCTCATCTTCAATCACATTCTGGGCCTGCACCGGTACAGAGATCCATACCATCATCAGACCCAACATCATATATATTATCTTTTTCATCACAATCAGTTCACCTGAACTTAAAAGAAATTATTTATTTTTGATTCTCTCCATAAATGCCTCTTCATTATCCGGCTGAACGGTCACAATATTCTTATGCCCGTATTCGATGACCACACAATGGTCTAATCCGAAGAAAGTCTTGGCGATGTGTACATCAATGACATCACATAGCGGCACATTTCTGTTGGAAGAGAACCTGCCCTCATTGATGATGAGATATTCCATCTCCTCATCCAGGTCTATCGGTTTTACCATCTTGAAGGTATAGGTTGTATTCAGTATGCGCTCTATCATGCCCACGATGATGATAGCCACAAAGATGCCGATGATAGCCAGTTTGACCCAGAAGAAATAGAGAGCCAGAATTGCGAACACCGCCACACCGATACGTGCCGTCAGCGTAAAGCGCTTATGAAAAGTTCTATCTGCCATAACTTTGATTTATTACCTTATATTATTGTCGTTTTTACGACCTTTTGATAGTCTAAAAGACTATATAACCTTAAATTTCGCTGCAAAATTACAAAAAATCCCTCTCTTATTACTCATTTTAAAGATTAATTATTACTTTTGCAACGAATTAAGAATTAATTCTGAGAGAATGGGGCTGTTTTATAGATAAAAACACCCGTTCTTAAAATTGAAATTAGATAAGAATAAACTCAAATGGTTTATAAGTATGATTTTCTGATTATCGGCTCAGGAGTTGCCGGTATGAGTTACGCCCTGAAAGTAGCCAGAGCGCATAAAGGTAAGGTGTGTATGATTTGCAAGACCTCGCTCGACGAGGCTAACACGTCATTTGCACAAGGTGGTGTTGCGTCAGTTACCAACTTGGAAGTGGATAACTTCGACAAGCACATTCAAGACACGATGATTGCTGGTGATTATATCAGCGATTATAAAGCAGTGAAGCAGGTTGTCACCATGGCACCGGAGCAGATCAAGGAGCTCGTGCAGTGGGGCGTCAACTTCGATAAGCAGCAGGACGGCAAGTTCGACCTACACCGTGAGGGCGGTCACAGCGAGTTCCGCATCCTTCATCATGCAGATGATACGGGTGCAGAAATCCAGCGCGGTCTGATGGAGGCTGTGCGCAACTGTCCGGATATCGATATCAAGGAAAATCATTTCGCAGTAGAGATTATCACACAGCATCATCTCGGTGCCCGTGTTACTCGCCGCACTCCTTATATCAATTGTTACGGTGCATACGTATTGAATCCTGATACCCAGAAGGTGGATACCTATCTGAGTAAGGTTACCGTGATGTGTACCGGTGGATGCGGTGCTGTTTATCAGACTACCACCAACCCTGTCATCGCTACCGGTGATGGCGAGGCGATGGTTTACCGTGCCAAGGGAACTGTAGCCGACATGGAGTTTGTTCAGTTCCACCCAACCGCTCTTTATCATCCGGGCGAAACCCATCCTGCCTTCCTCATCACCGAGGCGATGCGTGGATACGGTGGCATCTTGCGTCTGCCTAACGGCGAAAGTTTCATGGAGAAATATGATAAGCGATTGAGTCTGGCTCCTCGTGACATCGTGGCTCGTGCCATCGATAAGGAGATGAAGATTCACGGATTGGATCATGTCTGTCTCGATGTAACCCATAAGAATCCTGAGGAGACCAAGCGTCACTTCCCTAATATCTACGCCAAGTGTCTGAGCATCGGCATCGACATCACCAAGGAGTATATCCCTGTTCGTCCTGCCGCTCACTATATGTGTGGTGGTATCAAGGTTGATTTGAACGGCTGTTCAAGCATCAACCGTCTCTATGCCCTGGGCGAGTGTTCATGCACTGGTCTGCATGGCGGTAACCGTCTTGCCAGCAACTCGCTCATCGAGGCTGTGGTTTATGCCGAGACTGCTGCCAAGCACAGTCTGGAGCATGTGGATGAATACGACTTCAATGAGAAGGTACCAGAATGGAACGATGAAGGTACTTTGACCAACGAAGAGAAGGTGCTGATTACACAGAGCGTGAAAGAGGTGGGCGAATGCATGAGCAACTATGTAGGTATCGTGCGCAGTGACCTCCGTCTGAAGCGAGCATGGGACCGCCTCGATCTTCTCTACGAAGAGACAGAAAACCTCTTCAAGCGTGTAAAGGTAAGCAAGGAACTCTGCGAGCTCCGCAACATGATCAACGTGGGTTATCTCATCACCCGCATGGCGATAGAACGCAAGGAGAGCCGTGGTCTCCACTATACCATCGACTACCCTGTTCATGCTTACGACAAGAAGTAATCAAGAATTATCAGAATATTAAAAAGCTCGGATGCATCACAAGCATCCGAGCTTTTTTTATTTTCAAGAATTTGAGAATTAGAGAATTTTCTTTCTACCATTGATTCTAGAAAATTTTCTTTTTATCTCGTCAGCGAGAACTTGATGCTCAGGCCGAAATCCTGTGTGGTGGTAGGATAACTGCTGCTCGACAGGAGCGGGGTGTTGGTCTGACGGTCATAATAGAAACTCATGGTAAGGAGTTTGCTGAAGGTATAATCGGCAGAGAAACTCAGTTTCAGAGCATTGTTGCCGCTGCTGGCACTGCTTACCATTGAGGCAATATCACGAACGATGGCTGCCTGCTTGCGGAAACTGAAGTCAAGACGTAGATTCAGGTCATGGTTGGTACCATTCTGAACCGTCTTGGTGGTTGCCGCATTCTTGTTGGCTGCATTCTTGTTGCCGCCCTTCGACTTGGAACGGGAGGCCTTGGCGCCCCAACCGAAAACATCGAAGTTGTTGATGCGGTAACCCATACCGATTACCCAGTCCTTACTCAATGCCTCGTTCAGCTGCACACTCGTCATACTGAGGTTCAACACACGGGTCTGGCGATATTCTGCCTTCACCGTCATATTATTGTTGAATGTGACATCCATACCCAATAATGGCGAGAACGACTCGTTGATACTTACCTGCGAAATGTTGAACATGCTGCTTGGCGACGGATTGCCCGTAGTGGCATCACTCACGAAGCCGAGACCGTTCATATACTCCTGGAAGGTGCTGTAACTGTTGTAGCTGCCTACCGCAAAGACGCTCTTGTAAGAGTGGTTGATGTTGATACTCTTAAAGTGCTCGTTGAACCAAGGCAGACGTCCCAGTCCGCTGTAACGGATGGTCCAGTTTGGCAACATCCGGCTCAAAGCTGGGAATACCGAGAGCGAATTGCCACCCATCGAGGTATAAGCCTTGAGGAAGGCAGGAATCATGACATCGCTGCTATACTGGTTGACCGGCGTGCGGGAAGCATCAAACTTGCCGCCAGCCAGAGCCGAACCAGTCGGATAAACGGTACCTGCATACTGCGCCTCTACCCTATCTCTGAAACCAGCCAGCGAGTTGACAAACTTCTCGAAGGTCTTGCTGCGATACCCCGAATTGGCATTGCCCATTCCCTCGAAAGCCGAACCCAGCGAGATGGTAGTCATCTGGAAGGCTCCACTCTGGGTGGTTGGCGTTCCTTCATACATATACTGTATGCTCTTCTGCGTGGTCTTGGTACGTGTGGCTGAGAGATCAATCTTGAAATCCTTGACAGGCTCCAGGGTGGCACGCAGCGTAAGATTATCCGTTCTGCTGGTAGTGGCTGGTGTTGCGATACTGTCGTTGCAGAGCAGCCAGTCGTTGTTTCTAGCCTTCTCGATATAATCGTCGCCAACCATACCGAAGGCAAAGTCAAGACCCGGTGCCATCTGTCCCACCTTCTTCTGTCCGAAGGCATCACCCACACTAGGCAAGAAGCCCGGCAGGGTGAGCTGATAGCTGCTGCGATAGTTGATGCTCACATTGCGCACCATCATTGCCAGACGACTAGCCAACTGCAATCCCTTATACCATTTCTTATCATCAAGCGGTTCCTTAGCCAGTACGGAGAGTTTCACCTTCATGGCAGTATCTACCTTTGAGATGATTCTGATCTGGTTATTATCCACCTTTTTATATTTAAGCGGGAACACTTTGCCGTCTTCCGTCTTGGCATTCACAATCAGTCGCTTGGTATTCTTGCCGTGGCGTATCTTGAATGTGGTATCAGGCAAGAGGGTGATTTCCCGTTCGAAGGCACGCTTGTTCTTAGGCAGCGCCTTCTTCGGATCAGCCGCCTGTTCCTTTGCTTCCTGCTTCTTTTTCTTTTTTTCCTGCTTCTTGCGCTGCATCTGTGCCCTACTCTGGGTACGGTCAAACTTATCGTTTACCTTCTTCAGGAAAGGCACATGGTTGTAGAGTTTCACCAGGTTGAAGTTTCCGTTCAATGTCAGTTCGCGCTGGGTATTGATGGTGTTACCATACGAGTTACCCTCCTCATCCTCTGTACCGCGCTCCCAAGAATAGTTGGCATTGTAAGAGGCATCGCTGTTCACCCAGTCGAAGACAGGCAGCAGATTGAGAGGCACCTTGTAGGATGCCTGGAAATTCTGACTGTAGTCGAGCGGTGCACCCCAGTGGCGGATGCTGGTCCATACGGAGTCCTTCCAGGCATGATACTGGTCGGCATAAAGATCCTTGTTGACCGGTGTATATGGTTCCTCTATCTGTGCATGGGTAGCACTCTGGAAGTTCATGTGCAGGTTCTTGGTCAGATCCCAGTTGATGGAGAACTCACGGTTCCAGAGGAACTGTTCACTGAAAGTGAGCGGCAACTTGGAGTCTACTCCGGCAGCTCCACTCATCAGGGTTTCCATATCGCGCTCCTGCAACTCGTAGTAGTCGCGCGTCATCTCGGTATTGAAGGCTATGTTCTGCGGCAGCCAGTTCAGTCCGAAACGTTTCAGTATGTCGAGCCACTTGCTCTTGTTCTTCAGTCCCTTGAATGGTTCCCAAGCCTTATAAACCGGGCTCCACGAATAATCCAGGGCTCCGCGCCAGTTGTCCTTGCGCTCATACATCGTCGTTTCACCCGTAGTATACTGATGCTGATGACTGTAGGTGAATGAGAAGTTGGCTGGATCGTATGGCATCGGATGACGCTTGGTAGCGATACCCACCCGGGCATTCGAGATAGAGAAGTTGGTCTGCGTAATCTTGGTGGCAGCGATATTCTCGATAGAATCGCGCTCGTGCTTAGAGCCGGCAGCATCGAGAGCATCCTTCAACTCCATATCGGTATCCAGCGGATTATACTTAGGAGTGGTCTTCTCCTTGGTAACACTATAATATAAAGGTATGCTCACCTTCGCCTTGTCAGGGAAGAACTTACCCATTTCGAGCGATGTGGTCACACTGTAGGTACCGTAATTATCGGTAGTGCGACTTGCCACGCCATCTTCCAGACCGCCGAATCCCTCGCTGATGTATCTGCCGGTGGCATTCACGCTACCCCAATCGGAGAGCTGTACGTTGAGGTTGGCATTGGCAGCCCAACCACCCGAATTATTATGTTCCTTGAGTCGGAGTTCGTTTATCCATACCTCACCACTCTTGATGTCGGCAGAATTGTTTCTAACACCCAGCATCATGGTCTTCACCTCGCCGAGACTCGGATTACCCACGATGGTAATCTTGTTCTGCGGATGTTCTGCATCCATCATGGAATAAGGAGCGAGATAAGAAGCCACACCCTGTGCCTTCGCCTTGTTGCGGTTTTTCTTCAATGCCGTAAAGACACTCAGCGGCACATCGAGCATATTCTCCTCAGGCCATACCGCCTTACAGTCGGCAAGCACATAGCGGTTGTAGTTGGAGCGTGGCTCGGTGAGCTTCAGCGGGATTTCATACTCGTAGTAATTGTTCTTGTAATCACTACCCAAACGGATGAAGACAGAGAGATCACCATCCTGCAGACGGGTGGTATTCTGTTCCAATGCATTGGCATGGGCAAACATCTGGATGCGCTTGTACTGGCGCAGATCAAGGGTAGAATTCTTGTAAACCGCCTTCGCCTCGCCTGTGCTCATATTCTTGACCACCAGACTCAACGCCTGCTCGTTCGCCTCAACCAACTGAGGCTGACTAGGATCCTGTTCGCGCCTGATACCCGGAGGCAAGACATAGTTGACCGGTGTCTTCTCGCCGTTCTCTTCCAGACTCACACTGCTTGCATCGAGGGTTCCGCCACTGGCTGCGCCGAGCGGCTGATCATAGGTACGCCACTTGCCCATCACGAGGTCGAAGGTACCGAAACGCAGCACGATAGGTTTCTTGAAACCGGTGAGGAACATACGCATGAAGCGGATGCTGGAGAAATCGTTGATGTTGCCCTGACGGCTCTCAAACTCATCGATAGGTATGCGGAACTGATACCAGGTAACGGTAGACTTGGTATTATCACGCCAGGTCTGGCTGTATTCACGCTTATCTACAATATGATTGTTACCTACCACGAGATCTTCCGGACGGATGCTGACACGGTACTGGAAGTATTTCTCATATTCGTTGAGGGTATAATCCTGGTTGATATCCTCGACATCCGGCGTTGACTTATAAGAAGTATCATAGCTCTCAGAACGGCTGTCGCTGTCAGGCGAGTTGCCCTGAGGATTGTTGATATACTTATATCTCTGCAGGATTGGAGCGCGCATCTCATCCCAGTCGGAACCGCGGAAATAGTGGTAGTCATCACGTGCCGGATCGGCAAAGATACTGTCGAACACCGCCTGGTTCACCTTGCCCTGAATCTGGTCGAGATAAGCACTCTTGTAGAATTCCTGCTCCTCGGCATCAGTCAGTCCGTTGAAACCCACATCCTGCAAGGCTCTGCTGCCACTGGTGGTAGCAAAGGCATAGGTCACGGTGCTTTGGGTAGGAATCTTACCCCACTGGGTATAGGTGTAGCTCTTGCTGCCATCTACCGGCATGCCACTCTCATAGAATTTCTTGCCATCACGCAGGATATCCTCGCTCACCTCGCCCAGGTTGATGTAGAAATCGCCACCGTAATCGGCAGCATCAGCCTCTTCGCGGGAATAGATAAACGGATCGAGCATCCAGAACTCGATGTATTCGATGTTTGCCTGCTCGAAATCGTTGGTATCCAGCTTACGCATCATTCCGCCCCAGTTGCGCTGCGGATTCTGCAGAGTTCCGTCTGCCTGCAAATCTGTTACATTGAAGTTGTATGGTCCCGGCTCACTTGGATAGTAAGCCAGATTGAGTACATTCAGGGTATTGGTAGCGCCCTGATAACTGCTCTGGTCGCGCAATGGGAAGAGCTCCTTGGTATAGACCTCACGAACATAATGGTTACTCAACTGCTTGAGGTCGCCCTTGATATGTCCCGGAGTGAGCGAACTTCCACGGCGGGTGAACAGCGGATCGATGGTATACCAGGCTAGACGCGAACGGTGGAAGCCGCTGCTCAGACCGGTCTTATCGCTGTAATCGTCCTTGAAATTGAGCGAAGGCACACTGGATATAAACCAGGAGGTAGGAGTAGTTACATCGATGGTAGTCTTCGTACCCTCGAAGTCATCGATATAAGATGCATTGTCCTGTGTGCCGCCTGCCTCACCGGCAATAAGCTGGGCAAATTCTCCTGTAAAGGATATCTGCGATGGCTGGGTGAGGTGCAGGAATGGTATCTTGTCAAGCACATTGGTGAGCCACTGACTCTCCTTGCGCCAGTTGAGATTGATGCCCCAAAGGGTGTTCTTCAGCGGTTCGGAGCCCATGGATACCTTGGTAGTAAGCGCCTGTTCGGAGAGGTGCTGGATAGTACCGCTCAACTGGAAGTTCTTGGTAAAATCATACTCCCAGTTCAGTCCGAACATCGTTTTTCGGGTTTGTCCGAAATCGGTATTACTCTCCAGAGAAACGTTGACAGCCGTACCGGCATCGATGATGCTCTGGTTCAGGATGGTCACCTCACCGGCACTGTAATCTACCGAATAGTCGGTGCCCTCTTTCAGGGTGATACCGCCTGCCGTAACGACCACCGAGCCCTGTGGCACATTGTAGGCATCGAGCGAGATGACATTGGCTGCAGAGCCCTTGAACTGTCCCACAATCTGATACTTGTTCTTTTCGGCTATCTGCTTGGCTACGGTCTTCGTACTGTCATAAAGTTCGGTAAAGGCATACTTTTCTGCCTTGTCGGCAGCCACGCCCCGCTTGACCAGATAATCACGCATATAACTGCCGAAAGGCTCTACCTTCGGAATGAACACGCGTCCATTAGAGATGGTATAGCCTTCTACATAATCGAAATATCCATTGCTGTGTGCCTTGTTGTTGTTATCCAGACGGTCGGCGCCCAGCACACGGATGATTGGCTGCTCCTTCACCTGCTGCTCAGGGATATAACTGAGATAAACGCCGGTGGTATCGCTCTGGTATTTCACATCCAGGCGGAACTTCTCCTTCTCTACGGTAGAAGCCAGATAATAAACGTTCTTCATCATCAGTCCCCAGTTGCCCTGTCGCGGATTGTTACTGGTATTCTTGAGCGATTTCACGAAGAGTGCCTGCTTGGTATCGCTGAGATCGGATGCAAACTCGCCCACCTGATAGGTAACGCCTCCCGATGTATACTCATAGGCTACGGCAAGTACCTGGTCGGTCTGCAGACTGGTTTTCAATGAGATATAACCCAAGGCGGTATTGACTGTATACTCTGAAGAATTGAGCAGACGGGCACTCTCCAGTTTCTCATAATCGGCTCCGCCAACCAGTCCGCCTCCATCGAGAGTGGTTGCAGCCTGGTCGATGTCACGGGCAGCAGCATACTGCCCTGTCATCGCCGCATACTCTGTATTCGCCTGGTTAGAAGGCACCTGTCCGCTCGCCGCCCACATCGGGTTGCTCAGTTTCTGGTTCTCGCCCAGGTCGGTCAAGGCTACGATGTTTCGGGTATTGGTGGTATTGCCGGTTTTGTTGGTAACCCACACCTCCACGCGGTTGATGGTGATGCCCGTGGTGAGATTAGGAAGTTTCTGCATCCAGGCATCATAATGGTTTCTGAAATACTGGGAGAGGAAGAAGTGGCGGTTCTCCTCATAATCGGCTACATTCAACTCAAAAGGAGTGAGCTGCACACCGCCCCTGGTAGATACGCTCTTCGATGCACTCTTCTTCTGCGAAGCCACCATCTGCAGCTTGAGTTTGCCAAACTGCATATCGGTTCTAACACCAAACAGACTGCTGGCGCCTTTGATGAGCGAAGAGTTGGAAGGGAAGGAGACGTTGCCCGCCTCAACGAGTTTGATGATTTCATCTTCCTTGCCGTCGTACTTCAGTTTCATGTTCTGTGCATCGAAATCGAAGGTGGCATCGGTGTTGTAATTCAGGTTCATGTTCACCTTATCGCCCACCTTTCCGTTGACGTTGAGATTGATTTTCTCATCAAAATCCATCATCGTCGTCTTTCGGTTGCGGATAGGCAACGAAGGATTGTCGATGTTTTTCTTGTTGATACCGAACTTGAGTTCGGCAGAACCCTGTGTCTTCACTCTGATGCCACCAGGACCGAAGATTTTCTCTGCAGGTCCCAAGTCGAAGTGCATATCTGAGAAATCGAACTTTTCCTTGCCTTTTGCCTGGAAGATTTCATCGTTCTGCTTGCGGAAGTAGCTGTTGCGCTGCTGCTGTTCGGTCCATGCAAGATACTCTTTCGGAGTGAGCATGATAGGAGCCGAAAGCCAGGTTGAGCCCATGCGGTTGCCGATGATATAGCGGTCGAGGGTATCGTTGTAGACTACCTGATATTGCAGATTATCAGGACGTTTCAGGTCGAGCGGACTCTGATAGAGGTCGCTCAGGGAGTAAGGTTGAGTGCGCTGAATCTGCCAGCGAGTATGCAGCAGTGAATCGGGAATGGTATCTTCATCGAGCTGCACGGGCTGGGCTGTGCTGGTATGGGTTTTCTTTTTATCGTCCTGAAGTTGAGGCAAAGCTATCGCATAGCCGAAAGTTGCCACCATCAGCCAAGCCAATAGAAAAGATATGAATCTTTGCTTCTGTTTCATCGACAAGAACTCCTAACTTATTTGATTTGCTTCAATGCCAGTTTCACAACCTGTTCTACCGGGAGATCAGGCTGTGCCTTAAGGATATCTACTACTACCTTGGCAGATGGTGCCGGCGAGAAGCCGAGCATGGTAAGGGCGCTTACCGCCTCATCCTTTACGTCATTGTTCACCATCACCACATTGCCTCCGCTGGCTGGCAGTTCGTCAGCGATGCCGAGGCTCACGATTTTATCTTTCAGGTCGATGATGATTCGCTGTGCTGTCTTCAGTCCGATACCCTTCACGGTTTTCAGCACCTTGTCGTTACCAGTAGAGATGATTTCGCAGAGTTCGCGTGGCGAGAGTGAAGAGAGAATCATACGGGCTGTATTTCCGCCTACTCCTGAAACGGTGATGAGGAGGCGGTAGAGTTCACGTTCCTGTTTGGTAGCAAAGCCGAAAAGGGTGAAAGAGTCATCTCTTCCACCAGCCACCAGCACTTCGTGAACATAGAGTTTCACTTCCTGTTTGCCCTGAATGGCAGTATATGTATTGAGCGATATATTGAGTCCGTAGCCCACCCCCGCAGTCTCAACAACAGCCAGCGCAGGTGTCAGCTCTGTCAGATCGCCATGAATATATTCTATCATTTTCTTTTTCTCCTAATTAAATTAATATATTAATAACGTGCGAAGGGCGGGATTATTGTTATAGAGTTCCATAAAATTACGTCCCGACGTAGCATGTAATACGTCCCGACGCAGAGCCAGAGACGTCGGGACGCAGCAAAAGCTACGTCAGGACGTAATTCAAAGCACATCGGGAGGTATCGGAAAGGGGATGTATGATGTTTCGCAACAAAATAACGAAACTGTAAGGCTCTTGCAGCAGATACCTTACAAATCTCCGCTTATTCATACCTAAAAACTATGATTTTACTACTTTTTGCAACTTTTATGAGTTAAAATTCTATTAAAACGTCACGTATTTCAAGAAAAAGCTATACTTTTGCAACCGGAAATAGAATAAAAAGCGGAAAACATATCCGTTGGATGACTAAACCGCAAGAAATAAAAGAAATAAAAACAACAAAATAAAAGAAATAAGACAATGAAGAAATTTAGAGCAGCCGTAGTAGGATACGGCAACATCGGTAAGTTTACTGTTGAGGCACTCGAAGCAGCTCCTGACTTTGAGATTGCAGGTATTGTACGTCGCCAGGGTGCTAAGGACAAACCAGCTGAGTTGGCAAACTATGAAGTAGTAGATGACATCACCAAGTTGAAGGATGTAGATGTTGCTATCCTCGCAACCCCTACCCGCTCTTGCCCTGAGTATGCAGAGAAGATCGTTGCCCTCGGTATCAACACCGTAGACAGCTTCGATATCCACACCAGCATCCTCGACTACCGTACCAAGCAGATGGAGAACTGCAAGAAGGCTGGCAAGGTAAGCGTTATCTCTGCTGGTTGGGATCCAGGTTCTGATTCTATCGTACGTGTTCTGATGGAGAGCCTTGCTCCTAAGGGCTTGACATACACCAACTTCGGTCCTGGTATGAGTATGGGTCACTCAGTTTGTGTTCGTAGCAAGAAGGGCGTAAAGGAAGCGCTCTCTGTAACTATCCCATTGGGTGAGGGTATCCACCGCCGTATGGTATACGTAGAGTTGGAAGAAGGTGCCAAGCTTGAGGATGTAACAGCCGAAATCAAGGCCGATCCATACTTCGCTCACGATGAGACCCACGTATTCGCCGTAGCATCAGTAGATGATGTAAAGGATATGGGTCATGGTGTGAACCTCGTTCGCAAGGGTGTATCTGGCAAGACCCAGAACCAGCGTTTCGAGTTCAACATGAGCATCAACAACCCAGCCCTCACCGCTCAGGTATTGGTTAACGTGGCTCGTGCTTCATTCCGTCTGCAGCCAGGTTGCTACACCATGCCAGAGATTCCAGTTATCGATATGTTGCCAGGAACCCGTGAGGAAATCGTTGCAACACTCGTGTAATTGGGAGTGAAGAAAGAAGAGTGAAGAATTCACTTGCATCACTATAATAAAACGGCTCGCAAGAAGTTTCGATTTCTTGCGAGCCGTTTCCATTCAACTAAAACCACTTATAATAACCCTGTCATATACAATGGCAAATAAGTAATTCCCTCCTCTACTTTCAAATCAGCAGTATGCAAAACATACGGTTCTGCCAGATAGCTACCATATTTAGCGATGCACTTTTTGAGAGAAGTGAGCGTGTATCTGTTAGTTGACTTCACTTCTATCGGTGAAATATTATGCTTTGACGTTATGGTATCTTTGGCTATCAGGAAATCCAGTTCCATCCTTTCCTGGGCATCATCCTTACTATATTTGGAAAAGAAATACAGCTTATGCCCTGCCGAACGTAACATCTGAGCAACAATATTCTCAACTATCATTCCACCATTAAACTCCAGCTTATCTACCAGAAGCTTGTTATATAAGTTTTCAGACACTATCGTATTTTCATTGAAAGCATGACTAATGAGCAAACCCGTATCAGCCATATAGCATTTCAATGTCGTATCATCGGTATTCATTCCAAGACCGATGCTTGGCTCTGTCGTATTATAGGCCATATTGACTATCATTGCATCTGACAGCCAAAAGAATGCCGTTTCATAATCTCGCATTCTCGCCCCTTCTGTGAGTGCCTTCAACATAAATTTCTTCTCATGTTTTTGAAGCTGAGAAGGAATTGTATCAAAAATCTGAGTAACTTTAAATACATAAGTTGACGCATACTTCTGGATATCATTACGATATAAAGTAAGAATTTGGCGTTTCACACGATCCACCTTATTGAAATCTCTGGTTTCTACAAATTTAGCTACAGCCTGCGGCATTCCTCCAACAATGAGATACTGTCTGAAATAGTCCATTGCCATGCGATGCATCATTTGTCCCATCTCATGCCTTTTCTGAAAGTTCATTCGTATAAGCGGCATCAGGGTTTCATTGTTCAGTGCCCACAAGAACTCCTCGAAATCCATAGGATACATCAATATTTCTTCCTCCTCTGAAGGAATCATGATATTCTCTACGTTCTTTTTGATAGAAACGAGCGAACCAGTCTCGATATAATCGTAACGACCATCTTCAACCAAATACTTGATAGCTGTACGAGCCCGGGGATACAATTGCACCTCATCAAAGATTATAACCGAATTTCTTGGATATAGAGGTGTATTGGTGAAACTGCTTAAATACATAAAGAACGTATCCAAGTCATCCAGATAGGTTTCGAACAAGGATTTTATGTCCTTTCCTATTTTATTGAAATCAAGTAAAATATAACTCTTGTATTCTTTTTGAGCGAATTCCTTTACGATATAGCTCTTTCCTACACGACGGGCACCATTGATGAGAACAGCACTTTCTCCGTTCTGTTCTTCTTTCCATTTCTTGAGTTGATCATATACTTTTCTTCTCATAATTTACACCTATCCTAGATTAATTTTATCGGAAAAATACACCTATCCGCGATTAACATTTCTCAGTTTTTACACCTATCCGCGATTATCAGATGATGCAAATATACACATATCCGCGATTATCTCCAAGAAAAAGCCACTTTTTTAATATCTTTTAATTTTAAGAATAAGATGATAACGATACGCAAGATCATAATATTGGTAATAGTATAAACATCATGCTTTAAGTCCATTGTAGCTTTGTGTTATAATCCATTGCAAGCATGTGAATTAGCTACAGAAGCCGTATCTATCGGCATGAAGAAGTAGATCTATCTAATAGTCGGCAGCCGCCAGCAAGGTTGCTGGCATATGGCAGCAACATTGTCGGCATATGACAGCAAGGTTGCCGGCAGCTGCCGGCAACCATACGAAACTATATTTAAAAGGTAAATAATACAGGTTTCTAAGACTATTTAAATAACTTATAAAAAGCTATATTATTTATGCGTCATGATATCGAGCACCATATCATCGGTAGCTCGCATCGCATCGGCACCAATGCTCGTGAGGTTGTGGATGCACTTATCCACATCATCATCTACGATACCCTCGGCAGAGGTGACACACTTGCCTTCCATAGAAAGGAGGGCAGAAAGAAGAGCGGTGCTGACACCTGATGAAATCTTCAGGGCACAACTTGGTTTCGCTCCGTCACAAATCATACCGGTGAGATTGGCTATCATATTCTTGACAGAATTGCAGATGCGGTTATAATCGCCACCCATCAGATAGGTAATGCCGCAACTGCTGCCCGTACTGGCTACCACACAACCGCAAAGAGCAGAAAGCTTACCTAAGCTCTGCTTGATATAGATGGCAGTCAGATGACTGAGCATCAGGGCACGAATCATTTCCTCCTCGGTATTCTCGTTCTCCAGCGCATAAACCACCACAGGGTTCGTTGCACAGATGCCCTGGTTGCCGCTGCCGCTGTTGCTCATCACCGGAATCATGGCGCCACCCATACGGGCATCACAGGCTGAAGCGGTGCGGGAGATGATATGCGAGAAAATATTATCGCCGAAGATACCGTGACTCAACGGACGGTCCATCGTCTTGCCCAGACAGTGGCCATAGTTGCCTTTGATACTCAACTCGGCAGCCTTCATATTATAGTCCCTGGTCTTGAGAATGAAAGAAATCTCATCGAGCGGAGCTGTTGTAGCAAACTCGTAAACCATCGGGAAATTGAGCTGGATGTCATCATCAGCCTCATCACCCACAGTACCGCCACGCTTATCGAGCACCACCTCGCCATTACGCTCAACATACACAAAATGGGTATGTGAACCGGAGATAATTGCCGTAGCCTGGTCTTCACCGGCATGACAGATGATTTCGATATAGAGTTTATCCACATCACCCTGTTTCAGTTTGATGTTGATATCTGCATCCTTGATATATTGTTTGCCCTGCTCCAGACTGTCGGGAGTAAGATCTTTCAACACTTCCAGCTGATATTCAGGTTTTCCGATGAGCGCCCCCAGCGATACGGCGATAGGCAAGCCGATCATACCCGTGCCCGGAATGCCGACACCCATCGCATTCTTGAGCATATTAGGACTCAGAAGAACTTCGATACGTTCAGGGCGCTTGCCCAATGTAGTAGCAGCCTTGGCTGTACATAATGCCACAGCCATCGGTTCGGTACAGCCGATGGCAGGAACCACCTCTTTATTAACGAGCGCAATGATGCGCTCACGCTTACTTTTCTCTAACATAATCTATATAACTTTTATATAAATAACGTTCTTACCATTATTTCGGGTACAAAAATACAAAAAATAAACCGTATTCTTCTCTTTTCTCGAGAAAAATACGGTTTAAATCTATATTTCTTGATGAATTAGTCTTCCAACTGGAACAGAGGATCATCTGGAGTCAGCATGGTTGGCTTCTGATCGAATTCCTTCAAGAGCTGCTCAGAAGCATACTTCTTGTTTACTACCAGGCGGAACATGTACTCGTTGAACCAATCGTTGGTCATGATGAAGCAACCGGCAAAACCATTGTCAGCACCCCAACTGTTCTCCACCTTCCACTTTACAGGCTTGCCATTGGCATCGAGATCTACAGCAGTCAGCGTCATGGCATGAGTAGAACCGCTATCAAATGTAGCGATGCGGTCAGCCTTGTTCATTGGGAATGAGGTATTGAAGAGGCTTCCATAGTCGAAGTTGTCGAGTGCCAGATAGCCGCGCTTTCTATCAAGCTGCTTGCCCACATCATAACTTGAATACATCTTATGACCGTCCTTCAGAGAGGCGATGGCGAGCTGGGCAATCTCCTCCATAGGCAGGTTCAGATACTTCCAGTTATGACCATCATAAGTATGGCGGTCGTATTCTACCTCGTATGTCTTGTGGTAAGGACGGCGTGGATCGTTCATCACCATCAGGAAGGTACCATTCAGGTCCTTGCCTACGGTTTCCTCATAGAAACTCTTAGGAGTATACTTCTTCGCCTCGCCAATCTGCTTGCCGTCCTTGTCGCGAAAAGCATAGGTAAATTCCTTTACCGGTTCGCCGAGAGTAAGACTCAGCATGTGATAAACCTGACCGAGCATCTCGTTCTTGCGAGCCTGGATAGCTGCCGACTTCTTGCCCTGAGCCACCATTTTGCGGAGTTCCAGACCATACTCGCGGAGCTTGCTGCTTACGAGACGGCTCATCTTGGAAGTATTGTTGCTTGAGAAGGTCTCAGGCTGGGCACTCATTGGTACGAGACCATACTTGCTTGCCAAATCGGCAACACCACAGAAAGTACCACCATCATTGAGCGGATTCTTGAAGAAGAACTGCACCTGAGGATCCTCGATGCTCTTCTTGCCAAGGTCGATAACCCCCTGAAGCATCAGGTTAGCCTTCTCCAGCTGATCATAGAAGAAGAGGTAATCCTGAGAAAACTCCACCACTCTACCCTGCTTGTCATTGACAGCAAAGTTAGAACGGAGCACGTTAAAACCGCTGAACATCCAGCAACGGCCCGAACTCTTCTGGTTGTGAATGCTCTGCGAAGGAGTCTCGATGCTGAAATGAGTATCAACCGGGGCCTCGTTGGCATGATTCTTCACAAGGTCATCAATGCTGTTGTTGGCAATCGCATTGAAGAGTGCCTTGTTGGCTACACCTGCCTGCTGGCTTTTCTCCATCTGCTGGAGAGCAGACTGACTGATGCCGCCACCCTTGGTCTGCGCCATCAGAGACATGGAAGCCATCATCATGGCTCCCAAAAGTAATACATTTTTTCTCATCACGATAAAGGTATTTATTTGCTTATTGTTATATAACTAATTCCGGATTTCATTCCTTTTTCAGAAATTTCCTTTGCAAAAATACAAAGAATAATCGGAAAAAGCGAAAATATTGCCTCAAAAGTGCTTTATATAGGAAAAAAGCATTATCTTTGCACAAGATTTTCACGAAGAAAACATGGACAAGAACAAGTTTAGTCTATTAAATAGTATAAAATACCCGGAAGATTTGAGACGGCTGAGCATTGACCAGCTGCCACAAGTCTGCAAAGAGTTAAGAGAAGACATTATCGACGAGGTTGCCGTCAACCCCGGTCATTTTGCCTCCTCTCTTGGCGTGGTGGAAATAACCGTAGCCCTACATTATATCTACAACACCCCATACGACCGTATTGTATGGGATGTGGGACACCAGGCCTACGGACATAAGATATTAACAGGACGCCGCGAAAACTTCTGCACCAACCGCAAGTTGCACGGCATCCGTCCATTCCCTACACCTTTAGAAAGCGAATATGATACCTTCGCCTGCGGACATGCGAGCAATTCCATCTCCGCAGCACTCGGTATGGCCGTTGCCGCACGCGAAAACGGAGATACCGACAGGCATGTGGTAGCCGTCATTGGCGATGGAGCCATGAGCGGCGGACTGGCTTTCGAGGGACTGAACAACGTATCAAGTACACCTAACGACATGCTCATCATCCTGAACGACAACGATATGAGCATCGACCGGGCAGTGGGCGGTATGGAGAAATATCTCCTGAACCTCGATACCAACGAGACCTACAACCGCCTCCGTTTCAAGGCATCGCAGTGGCTGCACTCCAAAGGTTATCTCAACGATGACCGCAAGAAGGGCATCCTGCGCCTGAACAATGCACTGAAGTCGGCACTGAGTCATCAGCAGAACATCTTCGAGGGAATGAATATCCGCTACTTCGGACCTTTCGATGGTCATGACGTTAAGGAAGTGGCGAGAGTGCTCAAACAGCTTAAGAACATGAAGGGTCCTAAGCTGCTGCACCTGCATACCACCAAGGGAAAGGGTTACGAACCTGCCGAGAAGAGTGCTACCATCTGGCACGCGCCAGGCAAATTCGATCCGGAAACGGGTGAGAGAATCATTGCCGATACCAGCAACCAGCCTCCTAAATATCAGGATGTTTTCGGAGAGACGCTGCTGGAACTGGCTCAGAAGAACCCGAAGATTGTAGGTGTGACGCCAGCCATGCCTACAGGATGCTCCATGAACATCATGATGAAGGCGATGCCAAACCGTACCTTCGATGTAGGTATTGCCGAGGGGCATGCCGTCACCTTCTCAGGAGGTATGGCGAAAGACGGACTCATCCCATTCTGCAATATCTACAGTTCGTTTGCACAGCGTGCCTACGATAACATCATCCACGACATGGCACTGCTCAACCTGCCGGTTATCATGTGTCTTGACCGTGCCGGACTGGTAGGCGAAGACGGACCAACCCATCATGGTGCCTTCGATATGGCGGCTCTCCGTCCGATTCCGCATCTCACCATCGCATCTCCGATGAACGAACATGAGTTGCGCAACCTGATGTATTCAGCCCAGTTGCCAGGTCATGGCAGCTATGTTATCCGTTATCCGAGAGGCAAGGGTGTGCTCGTAGACTGGCGCAACCCGATGGAGGAAATCAAGACCGGTACCGGCAGAAAGCTGAAAGACGGCACCGATGTAGCCGTTCTTACCATCGGTCCTATCGGAAACGATGCCGCCCAGGCTATCGCTGAGGTAGAAGCCGAAACCGGAATGAGCATCGCCCACTACGATATGCGATTCCTCAAGCCACTCGATGAAGACATTCTGAAAGAGGTGGGCGAAAAGTTCAGCCGCATCATCACCATCGAAGACGGCGTTCGTATGGGCGGTATGGGCTCAGCCGTACTGGAATGGATGAACGACCATGACTATCAGCCAAAGATGACCCGAATGGGATTGCCAGATGAGTTTGTGGAACACGGAACCGTGGCACAGCTCAGAGAAATCGTGCATCTCGATAAAGAATCAATCAAAGAAGCAATTAAGAAATGAAAATAATCATAGCTGGCGCATATGCCATAGGTACTCACCTGGCGAGACTCCTGTCACGCAGCAATGAAGAGATTACGCTCATCGATGAAAGCGAAGAGCGCCTGGCAAGCATTGGCTCCGACTGCGACCTGCTCACCATGCTGGGCAAGCCTACCAGTCTTCACATCTTACGCGATGCGGGGGTTGCAGATGCCGATCTCTTCATCGCCGTTACTCCGGTAGAAAGTACCAACATCACAGCTAGCATCCTTGCCAAGAACCTGGGTGCCAAAAGAACGGTGGCCCGCGTGGATAATCCGGAATATATGGATCAGCAGGCTCAGGAATTCTTCAAAGGATTAGGTATCAGCAAACTGATTTATCCGGAGATGCTCGCAGCCGTAGATATCAATAACGGACTGAAAATGAGTTGGGTACGTCAGCGCTGGGATGTGCACGACGGCGCACTCGTCATGCTCGGCATCAAACTGCGCGAAGGATGCGAGATACTGAACGAACCGCTCAAGAACATCAGCGGTCCTAACGATCCATACCACGTGGTAGCCATCAAGCGAGGCAGTGATACCATCATCCCTGGCGGTAACGATGAACTGAAACTCTACGACCTCGCCTACTTCATGACCACCCGCAACTACATCCCATATATCCGCAAGATTGTGGGCAAGGAGCACTATGTGGATGTGAAGAACGTGATGATTATGGGTGGCGGACGCACAGCCGTAAGAGCCGTAAAGAAGATGCCGGAATATATGGAATGCAAGATTATCGAGATGAGCGAGGAGCGCTGCGAATATCTCAACGATATTCTCGATGAGAACAAGACGCTCATTATTCATGGAGACGGACGCGACATTCCGCTGCTCGTAGAAGAAGGTATCCGCAGCACGCAGGCCTTCGTGGCACTGACCGGTAACGCCGAAACCAATATCCTGGCCTGTCTTACCGCCAAGAGAATGGGTGTGCGCAAGACGGTGGCTGCCGTAGAAAACGTAGACTACGTGAGCATGGCAGAGAGTCTGGATATCGGTACCATCATCAACAAGAAGATGATTGCCGCCAGCTACATCTACCAGATGATGCTCGATGCCGACGTGATGAACGTGAGATTCCTGATGAGCGCCAATGCCGATGTGGCTGAATTCATAGCCAAAGAAGGTTCGAAGGTAACCCAAAAACCGGTGAAGGAACTCGGCATGCCTATCGGTGTAACCATCGGTGGACTGGTTCGCGGTGAAGAAGGAATGCTCGTTTCGGGTAATACACAGATAGAACCGGGCGACTCGGTGATGGTTTTCTGCCATAACATCAACATGAAGAAAATTGAGAAATACTTCATATAAGCGTGAAGGAGATAGAGAAATACTTCATATATGATAAACAGAAAATTAATATATAAGATTTTAGGGCAACTGCTTTTCATAGAAGCATTCCTGCTCTTCGTCAGTCTGCTGGTAGCTTTCTATTACCAGCAGGACGACATCTTTGCCTTCATTGTGGCAACACTTACCACCATCGGAGGCGGACTGGTGCTGAAATGGCGAGGTCATGGAGCCGATAACTCTATGTCGCGCCGTGATGCCTATCTCGTGGTAACGCTCTCATGGATTGTATTCAGTTTCTTCGGAACCCTCCCCTTCATGGTGAGTGGATACATCAACAACTTTACCGATGCCTACTTTGAAACCATGTCGGGATTTACGACAACGGGAGCCACGATATTAGACGATGTAGAATGTTTCCCCCACGGACTGCTCTTCTGGCGTTCGCTCACCCAATGGATAGGCGGTCTGGGAATCGTGTTCTTCACCATCGCCCTGCTGCCATCGCTTGTAGGAGGACAGACCAAGGTGTTTGCTGCCGAGGCTACAGGTCCTATCAAGACCAAGCTTCATCCCCGTCTTTCCACTTCGGCAAAATGGATATGGAGTATCTATCTGATGCTCACCATCGCCTGCATCATATCCTACTATGTGGCGGGAATGAATCTCTTCGACAGTTTCAACTATGCGATGAGCACGACGGCAACGGGTGGTTTCGCTACCCACAACAGCAGTACCGAGTTCTTCCATTCACCAGCGCTGGAATACATCTGTACGTTCTTCTGTTTCCTGTCAGGTGTGAACTTCACCCTGCTCTATGCAGCCGTCATCAAGTTTAAAATCAAGGATCTGTTCAAGAACTCAGAGTTTAAGTTCTATGCATTCCTGGTTGCTGCATTCAGCGCCTTCATCATGGTAGAGCTGATGGTGATGCGCAACTACGATGTGGAGCATGCCTTCAGAAGTGCCATCTTCCAGGTGGTTTCTTTCATCACCACCACCGGTCTGTTTAACGACGATGCTGCTGTGTGGCCTCATGTTACCTGGGTGGTATTGGCAGCCTGCATGTTCTTCGGAGCCTGCTCGGGCAGTACGAGTGGAGGTTTGAAATGTATCCGTGGCGTGATGCTGGTAAGAATGGTGAAGAATGAATTCCGCCAGATTCTGCATCCTAACGCCGTGCTGCCATTGAAGATTGATGGTGTGAACGTACCGATGCAGAAGCGTGTTACGCTGCTTGCCTTCCTCACCACTTATCTCATCATCTGTCTGGTGATATCGTTCACGATGATAGCCATGGGCATCGACAATACCAATGCCATCACCATCACCCTGAGTTGTGTGGGTAATGTGGGACCTACGCTGGGTACGGAAATCGGACCAACCATGTCGTGGAGCGAACTGCCGGATGTGGCAAAATGGTTCTGCTCGCTGATGATGCTCATCGGTCGTCTGGAAATATTCAGTGTGCTGGTTATCTTTACACCAGCATTCTGGAGAGAGAACTAACATACCCAGAGGGGGAGTTAGAAAATAAAAGAGAAGTTGATATTTGAAGTAAGAAATACGCTTACTAGACTAAGTATATTTCGCACAAAAAGCGTTATATATAATAAGGTATAGGTTCAGCAAGAACCTTACCGGAGAGTAAGAAACCGTACAGAAGAGTACATTTATAAACTAAATATAGGTAATAATGAAACCATTAAAATTTCAACCGCTATTAAAATCCACCATCTGGGGTGGCAGTAAGATTATCACTTTCAAGCATCTCGACGTAAAGCAAGAGAATGTGGGAGAAAGCTGGGAAATCTCTGGAGTACCAGGAAATGAAAGCATCGTAGCCGATGGCGAGATGCAGGGCAAGAGCCTCAACGAGGTTGTTACAGAACGGAAGGGAAGCTTCCTCGGAGAAGAGAACTACAAGCGTTTCGGCAATGAGTTTCCACTGCTCATCAAGTTTATTGATGCCAACCGCGACCTCTCTATCCAGGTGCATCCTAATGATGAAATTGCCAAGAAGCAAGGTAAGGAACGCGGCAAGACCGAGATGTGGTATGCACTGCCATGCGAGCCGGATGCCAAGCTCTACAACGGCTTGAAGATGCAGATTACTCCTGAGCAGTACAAGGAGATGGTAGAGAACGATACCATCACCGATGCCCTGGCTCAGTATAACGTGAAGGAGGACGACTGCTTCTTTATCCCAGCCGGCAGAATCCACACCATCGGAACAGGCTGTTTCGTTGTCGAGATTCAGCAGACCAGCGATGTTACCTATCGCATCTACGACTTCAAACGCAAGGACAAGGATGGCAACTATCGTCAGCTCCACACCAAGGAAGCTGCCGAGTGCATTGACTACACCGTATTGCCAGACTATCGCCAACACTACACTCCTGCCAAGAATCAGGGTGTAAGCATGGTGCAGTGCCCTTACTTCACCACAGCCGTTTATGATCTCGATGAGCCAATGACACTGGATTATTCAGAGTTGGACAGCTTCGTGATTCTGATTGGCTTGAAGGGTGAGGCTAAGATTACCGACAACGAAGGTAACGAGATTACGTTCCAGGGCGGCGAAAGCATCGTTGTTCCTGCCAGCACCAAGACATTGAAGATAGAAGGAACCTTGAAGTTCCTGGAGACATACGTATAATTTTAAAGGTAAAAAAGTAAAAAGGTAAAAAGAGCCTGGCGGGATATCATCTGCCTGCTTTCTTTTTACCTTTTTACTTTTTTACCCTTTTACCTTTTTACTTTTTTACCTTTCCAAATACTTTTCCACATCCGCCTGAATCTTCTGGAATTCGGGAGAGAACTGGTAGAAGGTGTTCTTCTTCATCATCATCTTCACCTTGCCCAGACTATTCTCATAACATGCCATTTCGGTGCGGGCCTGCTCGGAATGGAGGGCACGGTCGCGGATTTCATTCTCCCTATCGTTGCGCAAAGCATCGCAGACGCTCTGGACGATGGGACTTACTACCAGGTCGAAGAGATGATGCCCCTGAATATATAAATAGGTATTGCTCTCGTTTACACCCAGATTGTTGAGGTAAAGAGCCATTTCATCCAACTCATCCTTAAACTTCTTGAAGCGGCGCTCCAGCTGGAACAGCTTTGCCCGCACCTTCTTTCCCAAATAATCTATCGCCCATTTAGGATCCTGGATTCGGACAGAAGGCAGCATGATGACTTTGTCAAACTCCGCCATATCAAAATGCATCGACATCTTGCGATGACGCACATAGAACAGCATGTGCCATAAAAAGAGGGGCCAGATGGTACGGGAATAGGACTCAAGGAAACGCTCGAAATCGAAGATGCGACGGTCGTTGAGCGTCACCATCACACAGGTTTCGTGCAATCCTCTGGCATAACATTGGAAGTTTTCAATGGCATAGGCATAGGTATGGAAGATGTAAGGATTCTCCAACATCTGCTGGGAAGACTCGGTTGAGCCCTGACGCAGATAATCGTAATCGGCATCTACACAGGCTATCATATCCCTACCTACTCCCTTCAGCATGCTGGAGATAGCAGCCTTCTTGCCTCGGTCTAAATGCTGGTTACGGGTAGGCAGCATGATATCAAAATAGCGTTTTTCATTCTCAAACTTTCCCAGTACCGACCGCCAGAAGAAGACATCATCATAGCTCTCGACGTAAGCCACAATCTTGCGCCGAGCCTTCTTCGAGGTCATCCTGTTGGCTGCCTCGAAGAACTGGGAATTGATATTATCGGTTAAACGTTTAGCCATAAGCTGAAAAAATCAACATTCAACACTTAACATTCAACATTACGAAATCGTAATATCATTCACATCCGTCACCCTATCGGTCCATCCATCCATGACCACAGCAGGACTGTGGGTGGTCATGATAATCTGGATATTCGGATTAAGCTGCAGCACCAGACCGATGAGCTGCTTCTGCCATTCGAAATGAAGGCTGATTTCCGGCTCATCCATAAAGAGGACGTATGACTGGTTGTCCTCCACCAGCACGGTGAGGAGGATGGCAAGAATCTGCTTCTCACCAGCCGAGAGCTGATAAGGCGAGAGCTGCTCGCCTATCTGGTTGAAGCGGATTTCGTTGGCAGTACGGATGATGGTCTTGCCGGTATCCTTGAAAAGATTATCTACCATATCCTGGAACATCTTCTTCGGTTCACTCAGTTTCTGAGCCTTGAAGGCTGCATCCGGTTCGCCACTCTGCAAGACGGCGATGATGCGGTTGCCGATGTTCACCTGGTAATCCAGATACTTGCGCTGCAGCTGGAAGAGCTGCCAGTCGAGTTCGGTAACCAGGGTAAGGTCTATCTTGTTGATCATCTCGGCATTCATCAATGGTCTATCTACCGAGCGGATTACATCATATCTAATCCACTTTGCCTCCTCCGGCTCCACCTTCAGATGCACACCCTTGATCATGTGACTAGGGAATTCACCGCCAGCCGCCAGACCCTTTACCACCTTATTTAATATAGTACTCTTGCCCACGCCGTTTACACCACTCAGGATATTGACACGGCGGTCGAGGTTCCAAAGAATATGTTTGGTACCGCTCCAGAGAGATTCAATCTCTATCTGTTTGATATAATCAACATATTTCTGCATAAGAATAATCTCCTATCTTTAATAGTCAAGAACGGAAAAAGACTATTGTCTTAACTTCTTAACTCCTTTAAGTTTCAAAAAATATACCGCAAATATAGCAAAATTCCTCGAATTTTTGTACCTTTGCACTCGATTTTATTCAAAAATAGGAAGATTTAAATAGAAATAAGGAAAAAATGGATAACAAACGACCTCTTATCGCCCATCTGTGCCTCTTCTGTTCCGGCGCATTCTGGGGACTGATGGCTCCCGTAGGCAAGGATGCCATGCTTCACGGCATCGACGGCATCGACCTGGTGAGCTTCCGTGTATTGGGTGGTGCCCTCCTCTTCTGGCTCACCTCGCTCTTCACCAAGAAAGAGCATGTTCCAGTAAAAGACATCTTCAAGTTTGCTGCTGCCGGGCTCTTCGCCCTCGTATTCAACCAGTGTTCTTACACCATCGGTCTGAACATGACCTCGCCTAGCAATTCCAGCATTATGACCACCTCGATGCCTATCTTCGCCATGATTCTCTCCTTCCTGATATTGAAGGAGCCTATCACCTGGAAGAAGGCGCTCGGCGTGCTGATGGGATGTGCTGGTGCTGTCATCATCATCACGACAAGTGCCACAGCAGGCAATGCCAAAGTGGGAAACATCTGGGGTGACCTGCTCTGTATGTCGGCGCAGCTTTCTTTCGCCCTCTACCTGTCGCTCTTCAAGAACCTGCTGTCTAAGTATTCGCTCTTCACCATCAACAAGTGGATGTTCCTCTGGGCAACGGTTCTGATATGGCCTTTCACCATCAGCCACGTGGTGAGCATCGACTTTGCCCATGTTCCGATGAGCACCTGGTGGGAAACGGGCTACGTGGTTCTCTTCGGCACCTATCTGGGTTACATCTGCATGATGATTGGTCAGAAGACGTTGCGCCCTACCGTGGTAAGTGTATATAATTATGTGCAGCCGCTGGTATCGGTTACCGTGAGTGTTATCGTGGGTCTCGCCGTATTCAAGGGTATGCAGGCGATTGCTGCCATCCTCGTATTCTCTGGTGTATGGCTCGTGGTAAAGAGCAAGTCGAAGCATGATATCGACCAGCACGACCACAGCCTGGCTTACGAGAAAAGACATGCTTAAAAGATATAATGTCGATTTATAAAACTGAAACTGTCCCCATCTGAGATAACAGATGAGGACAGTTTTTTATATAAGAAAAGAAAATCAGCAACCGAAGTAAACCATCAGTCCGCCCAATACGATATAAAGCAGGGCGTATGGGATGGCCGAACGGAGAATCTCTCCATCCTTTCCCTCCATATCGCAGGCTGCAGTAGCTATGGCGATACTCTGCGGACTGATCATCTTGCCACCCGTGGCTCCCGTAGTGTTGGCAGCAACCAGCCAGTTTTCCTGACCGCCCTCCATACCGAAGAATGTGCTCTGTCCCGTCATGCCCAACTGGTTGGCAACATGAGCCTGGAGCTTGGCAAAGAGGATATTCGAAGAGGTATCAGAACCCGTTACGAAGGTTCCGATGGCACCAATCATCGGCGCAACCAGAGGATAGAAATCTCCCGTCACAGCCACCAGACCTGAGGCGATGGAAGTAATCATTCCCGAATAGTTCATCACACTTGCCAGGGCTATCAGCGAACAGATGGTCACCACCGTCTTGCGCAGATTCACCGTGGTACGGGCAAGAATCACCATCAGTCTCTTAAGGCTCAATCCCTGAATCAGTCCACCAATCGTAGCACCCAGGAAGAGCATCAGGCCCGCATTGGAAATCCAGCCAAACTTAAAGGTGCTGTCGAGCACAGGCAGATGAGCCGCACTTACCAGATGACTCTTGAGGAAAGCATTGACCGGAGGACAGAGTGCGCCGGAAACCAGGATGAATATCAATATAAAAAGGTAAACGCTCCATGCCTTCAGGCTTTCGGCAAGCGTAAAGGTTTCCTTATCCTGCGCCTTGCTCTTTCTGGCAAATACCTTGGCGTATGCGATGATGGCGATAATGGCTGCCAGCGAACCGATGATGGCTGGAGTCTCGGAACCGAGATAATAGCCGCAGACAAACTGCACTACCACGGAAATCACTCCCACCCAGAGGGCGATGATGAGATTTTTGATAAGATTGTGCTTATCGGTAAGCGTCAGGATGATAAAAGGCAGGAGGATAAAGAGAGGTGACAGCTGGATGATGGCGAAAGCCGAAGTCTCGCAAATCTGTGCCGCCGAAGCCGATCCGCTTTCAGCCACCTCATTGCAGAGCGTAGTAACCGGTACACCCACAGCACCAAATCCCGTAGCCACGGTATTACCGATTAAGGATACCAGAGCCGAGAACATCGGTTTGAAGCCGAGTCCGATAAGGATGGCAGCAGGTATCGCCACCGCCGTTCCGAAGCCCGCCATACCTTCGAGCAGTCCGCCGAATCCCCATACGAGGAGCAGCACGAGCAGTCCCTTATCATCTGTAATCGATGTAAACTGCCTCTTGATCACCTCTATCTGCTTGCTTTCCACGAGGATATTATAGCTGTAGATAGCCATCAGGATGATGATGAGAATCGGGAACACCGCCTTCAGGATGCCTTCCACCACCGCCCATCCCGTCAGGGCGATCACGCTGTCCTCCGCATGTTCCGGGGCTATCATGCCTAGCGGCGAAGCAGCGAAGAGAGCGAGCAACACGGTAACTACCAGCGTCAGCAAGGCGCTTTTATGACCTGCCATCTTGAAGCCGAGCATCAGGATGAACAGCAACACGATGGGAATAATAGAAACTACAGATGCCATAAGCCATTCAGTTTTTTAATGTTTTCGATTGCTAAATTTTATGTTTATGACTGCAAAAATAACATTTTTCTTTGAAAAAAGAAAGCATTATTTGAAAAAAATCTCTTCTTATATGTCCGATTTTTCAATTTCATACGTCTATAGAGTGTAAAGGTTATGAGAACAGAAGAATTCAACCATATCATCCTACCGATGCGCAGCGACCTGAAAACGTATGCGCTAAGGTTGACTGAGAGTGACGACAATGCCGAAGACCTCGTGCAGGAAGTCATGCTCAGGCTGTGGGACATGCGCCAGAACATCAAGGCAGAAGACAACCTCAAGGCTCTAGCCATCACTATCATGCGCAACAAGTTTTATGACCAGTGCAGGCATGAGGAGCGGAACTTCACCACCGACAAGATAATGGAAGTACCCATAGAAGACCGGCGGGCAGAGCAACGGGACGAGGTAAACCTCATCAGACAGATAGTGGCACAGCTCCCGCCCTTGCAGCAGCAGATATTCCGCATGAAGGAGATAGAAGGCTATACTGCCGATGAAATCATGCAGATAACGGGATGTACTGCCGATAATCTCCGAAAGAATCTCTCCCGAGCCCGACTCAAAATCAGAGAGACCTATATGAATATCGTGAAACAGAACAGAACAAAATAAAGAAGGAGGAAAAGTTATGAATGATGAAATAAAAAGAATCGATGAATTCAAGAACACCAATGAATTCAAGACGATACAGAACTTGCTCGACAAGTATATGGATGGTGCCACATCCAATGAGGAGGAGGCAACGCTCAGAAAATATTTCGAAGAGCATGGCAATGATATTCCGGAAGAATGGGAATCCTATCGCGCCCTCTTCAGCTATATCGGATTCGAACAGATGAATCTTTCTCAAATTCTAAAAGGAGAAGAAGAGAAGGAGGAGGATTTCGAAAAAAAAGATATCGAGAAGGAAGAAATCCCAAAGAAGGAAGCTTCTCGCAGCAGATGGCTCAAATATTTCGGCACATCTGTGGCAGCCGCCGCTATCATCGCATTCCTGATTGTGGGTATCCAGAAGATAGCCCAGCCTCAGCCTGAATGTTATGCGGTTATCGATGGAAAGGTTTATACCGACCAGGAGTTCGTTCATAACGAAGCCCTGGATGCCCTGGAAGATGTTTCGGCAGATTCCGAAGATCCATTCAGTGCCCTGGATATGATGAAACAATAAATCAAACTATAAAGTATAATATATATAATAAGGTATAGAATATGAAACGATGCAACTTGATAAAACGCTTCTTCATCGGACTGCTTCTTATCGTGGTAGCCTCGATTTCGGCTAATGCCCAGGAGGGACTATACGTAAAAAGTATATTCCAACGCTTCGGACACGCCAAGGGATGCAAGATGGTTACGATGCAGAATGCGCAACTCAAAGGTTACAGGCTCAAGATATACAAGAGCCTGGTATATAAGAACCATGCCACGGAAATAGCCCACTATCTGAAGTCCGACCGCAAGGCTGCGAAAAAGATCAGAGAGGTGGTGGAAAATGGCAAGATGGTGAGCGGCTATTACATGATGGCACCCTTGAGCAATGGCAACAACCGCTTTATCCTCTTCAGTAATCCGAGTAAAAGCAAGGGAACCGTGATTTATATCGAAGGCGACCTGTCGCCCGAAGATATCATGAAACTCTGCTATTCCAGAAGATAGAAGCAACATTTTTCTTCTGGAATCTTCTCAATAAGAATAAGAAACAACATAAAATAAAGTATTATGAATATCAAAAACGTAATGATGATGGCTGCCATGATGCCAGCCTTCGCCCTTGCTGAAACCAACAGCAACAGTGCACCAGCCTCTGTAGAGGCTAACGACACCACAATCAGAGTGAACGACCAGAACATCGTCATCAAGCAGGATGGTGAACAGACTTCTGTGAAGATATATAAGATGAACGGCAACGAGATGACCAAGATTTCCGAAACCCAATTCGTAGATGGTCAGGAAGTAGAAAAGGTATTTGTCACCTCGCCTTTCATCCCTCAGACCCTGAGCAAGCGCAAGCGCAGTCTGGAAAGTCATTATCCAACCTTCTTCTTCGGCTGCAGCCAGTTGCCAGGCAGCAGGGGAAGCATGGGAGGCAACAACGAGATGCACAGTCGCGACTCCAAGTCGTGGGAATGGGGCATCACCCTCACCAGTCTCTGTTTCCGCCTTTCCAACGAAATGGCGCTCACCTCCTCTCTCTCCATCGGACAGGTACACCACCATTTCAAGGACAATTATGTATTAAGCACCGAAAACGGGGTATCAGCAATGACTCCGATAGAAGGCGAGACGCTGAAGAAAAGCTATATCAGCTACAATGTGCTCCGCCTGCCTATCATGCTGGAGTGGCAGAAGCGCATAGGATGCCATGATGCATTTCTGGCTTTAGGTCCATCGGTAGAATACCGCTGGCACGAACATTCCCGCTACTTCATCGGAAAGCACAAGCATACCGAAACGGGCGATATCAACCTCAACCCTATCGGCCTGAACCTGGAAGCCCGTGCCGGCTACTCAGGAGTAATGCTCTACGCCCGTGCCGGAGTAACCCCGCTGCTCAACAAGACCAAGGCTCCCGAGTGCTACCCGATGACCATCGGCTTAGGATTTAGATTGTAACATAGCTGCAATGTAGCAGAAATATAGCTGTAATGTAGCAAAACATAACTGAAACTGTCCCCATCTGAAACACCCATTCAGATGAGGACTGTTTTTTATTCTGCCAAATTCGGGAATTAAAAACGGCCAAATTCGGGAAAAATAATCGGCCAAATTCGGGAGTTGAATATAGCCAAATTGGGTAACAGATTTCGAAAATCACAGCCAAATTAAGTAACAAATTACAGCCAAATTGGGTAACAAAATACAGCCAAATTAAGTAAAAATATGCCGCCAAATTTGGTAATTCTAAGATTTTATCGTATATTTGCAGCCGAAACAAAAGAGATTCAATATGAAAGAATACAAAAAAAGAATTGCAGATAAACTATTGGAATACAGACTCGAAGAAGTTGGAGCAGTATTGATAGAAGGGCCAAAATGGTGTGGAAAAACTACCACAGCAGAACAAAAGGCCAAAAGCGTGCTATATATGGCAGATCCAGACAACCAAAACAACTATCTGGAAATGGCAAATTTAAAGATAAAAATGCTCCTGAAAGGAGAAAAGCCACGACTCATTGACGAATGGCAAATCATACCGCAAATCTGGGATGCCATCCGATTTGAAGTGGACCATCAGGGTGAGGAAGGCTTGTTTATCCTCACAGGATCTGCCGTGCCTGCATCTTCCGAAAAAATACATCACACGGGTACAGGACGTTTCGCCTGGATTACCATGCGACCTATGTCATTATGGGAATCGGGAGAATCTACAGGTGAAGTTAGCATCAGCGAACTGTTCAAGGGAAATGCAAACCTGGAAGGTTTCAACAAATTGAAACTGGAAGACATCGCATATCTCGTCTGCAGAGGTGGATGGCCTAGTGCCACTACCAAGAACCCAAGAGCCGCTTTGCGACAGGCTTACGACTATTACGATGCAGTGGTAAAGACTGATATTTCAAGAGTAGATGAAATCAGCAGAAACAGCGAACGAACCAAGCTGCTTCTGCGTTCATACGCCCGTTCACAAGGTGGCCAAGTAAGTATCGGAGCCATAAGACAAGACATGATGGAAAACGATGATGAGACACTGGCAGACAAGACTGTACAGAGTTACATCGGTGCACTCAAAAAAATCTTCGTCATAGAGGACATGCCTGCCTGGAATCCGAACCTTCGCAGCAAGACTGCCATCCGTTCGGCTGAAACCCGATATTTCGTTGATCCATCCATTGCGGTGGCTGCTTTAGGTCTAGGTCCTGATGATCTCATCAACGACTTGGAGACTTTCGGTTTGCTTTTCGAGACCCTATGCGTCCGTGATCTTCGTGTATATGCTGATGCCATCGACGGCAACGTATATCATTACCGCGACAAGAACGGTTTGGAATGTGATGCAGTTATCCATCTCCGCAACGGCTCATACGGCCTCATCGAAATCAAGCTGGGTGGTGCACAAGCCATCGAAAAAGGAGTCTCTACGCTAACTGCTCTTGCTGACAAGATAGACACGACCAAGATGAAAGCTCCATCTTTCATGATGGTACTTACCGCTGTCGGCGACTATGCTTATCGCAGAGAAGACGGAGTATATGTGGTACCTATCGGCTGCCTGAAAGACTAGTTTGGGATGGGATACAGACTCAAAAATCCTATATATAATAAAAATTGCTCCTATATATAATAAGGTGTAAACCCATCAAAGCAGCTAAAAAACACTCGAATACCACAAACGTGGTAGCAGGAATACTACTCATATGCTATTTCAGAATCCAGAAAATCGCCGTACCTTTGCAGCGTCAATCAGAACAAACAGCATGATGACTTTCAGAAGGACATCAGAATGTCTTTCAGAGAAAGAACACCAATCTGATTTCTGGGCGGCAATTTATATAAATGAATAAGATTGAATATTAACGTAAAATTAAAGAAAGGACATAGATTATGAGTACAGAAAAGAAACTTCGCTTTGAGACACTTCAGTTGCATGTAGGTCAGGAAAATCCAGATCCAGCTACCGACGCTCGTGCGGTGCCTATCTACCAAACCACAAGTTACGTGTTCCGCAACTCTCAGCACGCTGCCGATAGATTCGGACTCCGTGACGCAGGTAATATCTATGGTCGCTTGACCAACTCTACTCAGGGTGTATTCGAAGACCGTGTGGCTGCCCTCGAGGGTGGTGTAGCAGGTTTGGCTGTCGCTTCTGGTGCTGCCGCCGTTACCTACGCTCTGCAGAACATTCTTCAGAATGGCGACCACATCGTAGCTGCCGACAACATCTATGGTGGTACTTATAACCTCATCACTCATACATTATCCACACAGGGTGTCAGCTACACCATCGTGGATCCTCGCAACTTCGAGCAAGTAGAGGCTGCTATCCAGGACAATACCAAGGCACTCTATGCAGAGACCTTCGGAAATCCGAACTCTGATGTAACCGATATCGATAAGTTGGCTGAGATTGCTCATCGCCACAACATCCCATTGATTATCGATAACACCTTCGGCACTCCATACCTCATCCGTCCTATCGAGCACGGAGCAGATATCGTGGTTCACTCAGCTACCAAGTTCATCGGCGGTCACGGTTCATCTCTCGGTGGTGTCATCGTAGATGGCGGTAAGTTCGACTGGAAGGCAAATGCCGACAAGTTCCCTACTCTCGCCAAGCCAGACCCATCTTATCATGGTGCCGTATTCGCAGATGTAGCCGGAGCAGCAGCCTTCGTAACCCGAATCCGTGCGGTCATCCTTCGTGATACCGGTGCAACCATCTCTCCATTCAACGCCTGGATTCTTCTTCAGGGCTTGGAGACATTGAGCCTCCGTGTAGAGCGTCACGTTCAGAATGCATTGAAGGTGGTAGAGTATCTGGAGAACAATCCTAAGGTGGCTAAGGTTAATCACCCAGCCGTTCCTTCTCATCCAGACCACGAGCTTTACAAGAAGCTCTTCCCTAACGGCGGTGGTTCTATCTTCACCTTCGATATCAAGGGCGGCGAGAAAGAGGCATGGGAGTTCATCGACCACCTGCGCATCTTCTCTTTGCTGGCTAACGTAGCCGACGTGAAGTCACTGGTTATCCACCCAGCAACAACCACCCACTCTCAGTTGAGCCCAGAGGAGTTGGAGGAGCAGCACATCTATCCTTCTACCGTTCGATTGAGCATCGGTATCGAGAACATCGACGACCTGATTGAGGCACTCGATGAGGCATTTACCTACGTAAAGTAATTTCAGTGTTGAATGTTGAATGTTAAATGTTGAATTGCCTGACGGACAATAACGGCATTCAACATTCAACACTCAACATTAAAATTCAACATTCAACACTCAACACTTAACATTAAAAAAATCATTATGGCAAAGATATATAAACAGATTACTGATTTAATCGGTAAGACCCCATTGGTAGAATTGGGTAAGTATTCAGCATCCAAGGGTTTGGAGACTCCTGTGATTGCTAAGGTAGAATTCTTCAATCCTGGCGGAAGCGTAAAGGATCGTATCGCACTTGCGATGATCGAAGACGCTGAGCAGAAGGGCATCCTGAAACCAGGTGCCACCATTATTGAACCAACCAGCGGTAACACGGGTGTAGGTCTGGCTCTGGTATCAGCCGTAAAGGGCTATCACCTCATCCTCACCATGCCAGAAACCATGAGTGTGGAGCGCAGAAACCTGGTGAAGGCTTACGGTGCAGAAGTGAGATTGACCAGCGGTAAGGACGGAATGCCTGGCGCCATCAAGGCTGCCGAGGAGCTCCGCGATTCCATCCCAGGTTCCGTGATTCTGGGACAGTTTACCAACCCAGCCAATCCTACCAAGCACTATGCCACAACCGGACCAGAAATCTGGGCAGATACCGATGGCGAGATTGATATCTTCGTAGCCGGTGTAGGAACCGGTGGAACCATTTCGGGTATCGCCAAGTACCTGAAAGAGCAGAATTCAAACGTGAAGGTGATTGCCGTAGAACCTGCCACATCGCCTGTATTGAACGGCGGACAGAGCGGTCCTCACAAGATTCAGGGCATCGGTGCCGGTTTCATTCCAGAGACCTACTCTTCAGAATATATCGATGAGGTATTGGATATTCAGAACGATGATGCTATCAAGGCAGGTCGTGACCTGGCTCAGACCGAGGGCCTCTTGGTAGGAATCTCATCAGGTGCCGCCGCCTTTGCAGCCACCGAGATTGCGAAGCGTCCTGAGAACAAGGGCAAGAAGATTGTAGCCCTCTTGCCAGATACTGGTGAGCGTTATTTAAGCACTGTACTCTACGCTTTCGAGGAGTATCCATTGTAATTCACAATCGGATATTTTCTGATGGAAGCAAAATCTATCATAATTTCCCCAACCAGCTTTCCCATAGCAGGTTGGGGATTTGCATATCAAGCCTTTCTGTTCCTGTCAAACAGGTCTTGATAGGAGTCTGCTATGGCGTGGTGCGCCGCATCCGATCCGTATGGAATTTTAATCATGCCGTTACCATGAGCGGTTACTCCTACAGCTAATTATTTTTCCATCCAATTTACAACAACAATACCATTAAGCCTCCCTATGTGCTTAACGTTTTCTGTAACCATAACCATGTTATTTATGATAGCTGTAGTACCGATAATTATGTCAGCATCTTCAATAAGTTGACCTTTTTTACGAAGAAAAGCCTTTTGTACAGCAAATTCATTCCAAATATTTGCCGTTGGCAATATTGTTACATACTGGCAAAACACATGAACAGCTCTAATGTTCTCAGAAGGTCTATCGCTACACTGAGCCCCATAAAGTAATTCTCCCAAAGTCATCTCAGAGATAAAGAAATGTTCTTGACCAATTTCTGAAATTTTAGCAGCAACATTACGTTTACCCCTCATAAAATATACACAAATATTGGTATCCAACAAGTAATTCATATCATCCAAAATTGACAGGTTCTGACTTTGACATTTTACTCTCGTTGATATTAGCTATAATATCTTCTGCCGACTGTTCGCCAACCCATGAACCACAGCAACGTTCTACCATTTCTTTAGTCCTATCTGCTGGCGTTTTAATTTCCTCTGCATCAGCTATCGACATGGAAAGTAAAGCAATAACCTCTATCTTATCTTCCTTACTTAACTTTTCGAGTTCATGCCAATGAGGAACCTTACTTGCAAGCCTATTACTTAAAGCAACTATATTCATAATTATCTCCTTTAAAACGTTCAACTTTTCCGCAAAAATACGCTTTTTCTACGAAACCACCAAGAAAATCAGAATAAATCTGCAAATTATCAGCCAATTACCCAAAATCATCAGAAAACAGCAACCTATAAACTATTAATTGTAAACTGTTAACTATAAACTATTAACTGTAAACATTCTTCCCCCGGCGGTCCCATCCCGCACAACCATGGCAAAGACCGCTTTGATGTGATTTGATAGCCAACCTGCCAGGTATTAAAAAGAGAGTGGATTTGCGACAACCAGTTCCTATATAAAATAAGTTATAAGCTCGGGGAGGAATGAGTTTGAACCAATCGTCAAAGTTTAAAGAATACTAAAAGTTTCGTTTCCGCTTGAAAATTTCTTTTAAAATGCCTATATTTGCAATGCCGTTAGTAATGGCGGCAGACATAAAGAGGTAGCAACTACGCTTAGTTCGGACTGAGAATCTGGACAGTTCGCAGTACACAAGAATGACAGTTCCAGTTGTTTGCCCCAATATGTATACTAATATCCATCCCGCTTCTGTGGGATGGGTATCTCTATTTAGTTAATTTTGCAACCGAATTATCAACCCAGTCTGCGTAACATGGATTCATATTCAGGAATCATCATAGAAGAAAGCAGAAGGTCTGAGCAATTTTCAGACTTTACTCCCATACCTTGCAAAGGATTCAACATTCTTTGCAAGGCAAAGCGCTATGGCAGATGGTGGGTGCTCAAAGGCCTGAAGAAGCCCTATCGCCAAGACGAAAACTACAAGAACCTGCTGCACAAAGAGTTCGATATCCTCATATCCCTGCAGCATCCCAACATCGTATCAGCCTACAGCATGGACGAAATACCGGAAATGGGTACCTGTATCGTAATGGAATGGATAGATGGTATCACGCTGGAACACTGGAGCGGTAGGAAGACTGAGGGAGAAGACATCTTCCTCCAGTTGCTTGATGCTGTGCATTACATCCACGCCAAGCAGATAGTACACAGAGACCTTAAGCCTTCCAATATCATGATTACCCATAACGGCAATCATGTAAAGCTCATCGATTTCGGACTTTCAGATACCGATGACTTTGCCATCCTCAAACAGCCTGCCGGCACACCGGGCTACATCTCTCCAGAACAGATTGTATCCCAACAGGCAGACATCCGCAACGACATCTTCAGCATAGGCTGTATCCTGGAAAAGATACTTCCAAGCAAACCATATACTGCCATCATCAAACGATGTAAGGCTCCCATAACCCAGCGATATGCCAATGTTGACGAACTCAAAGCCGATTTCATGGCTCGCAGAAACAGGCATCTATCCGGTATCAAGCGTATCGCAATCGCAGCTTTGGTCTGTATCATCTTATTAGGTTTCATCAGTTACCCATTACTGTATCAGCCGGAGAGGAGCATAAACACTACCCCTGAACATACCGAAGCCAAGAAGGATACATCCATCCGCCAGCAAACCAAGAAGCCAGCCCCACTTTCCAATGGCCAGAAATCCCTGCAGTCAACAGCTACCGAGCCATCTTCTGCATCACAGGCACAAGCCGCCGAACTCCTATCCGAAGGCAAGAAGACAATCGACAAGATGTGGAAGGAATCCGGCATGGACACCATCCGTTCTGTAGAGAAAAAGAGCGAGGCATTCTATCGGTTTATAGATAAGAGCAATGATTTCATCACGACCACTTATCCGCAGACATTCTCTAAAGACATCGCCGGCAGCAAGAAGGCAGATATCATCTACGAGCTGTCCTCTTATACCTCTGAAAGATATGTGAAGCCCACCTTGTCGAGATTTCAATCTTCCAAATAATGCTCTACGATGATGCCGTTCTTCTTACCAATTGCGTAAGTAACCGGTTCATCATCTCCATGTTTCCAGGCATGGAGATAAGCAGGCTCATGATTGATAAAATAACGGCACTCAAAAGTATCATCTTTCGCCAATCTGGTATTTTCTGATGACACCACCTTGAAACTACCGTTTCCCTGATACCTGATGATGCAGGTTCTGTCGGGCAGCCAGGAAAGTTTGAGCATCTGTCCCTCATAAAGATCATCGCATGAGATTTCCTTGCCGATAACCATCTGGCTCTGCCGCTCTCCCGTTCCTTGCGACAATCCGAACTCCTCAAAGTCTGCATAACCGAGAAAATTAGCCAGCACATTCTTGGTAAACTTGCTGGCAGAAACCCCTTCGCTCACGTATCCCCAAAACCGTCGCAGCGTAGAGGCACTCACCCTTTGCTGGGTACGTTCCTCCACCTTTTCGCTCAACCAAGCGAAGTCGCGGGGCACAACCATCTTGCGCCCCACCATTTTTTCTATCATTTCACGTAATATCTGTTCCATGCTGCAAAGATACTGAAACAAATCCAACCCCCACACAAAAAAGCCAATATTTCGACGAAAAACGCCCTATATTTTGAACTTGGAACGGAATGGAACGCTGAAAAAGCAGAAAAAACACCTATTTTTGCAAAAAAATCAGCTCACAATGAACAACTTTAGAAAAAAAATGGTATATTTGCAGTGCTGTTATAAACAAGCAGCAGACATGTTAAGGAAACAACCATGCTTGGTTCGTACTGAGAATCTGGACAATTCATTGTACACAAGAACGAAGACAAAAGTTGTTCACCCAATCGTGTATTATTGTATCCATTCCGCTTCGGCGGGATGGGTATCAACATATACCCATTGGTGTGAGCTGATTTTCATTCTTTGTGTACAGGTAGTCCAGAACCTTCAGAACAGAATGAAATTGGTTCGCACCTTTTTTGTGCCTAAGAATGAAATAACAAACAAGTAAATGATTAGCTTATGAGACAAAAGAAAGCACCTATTGATTACCAATTGGAGTACATGGAGCACCTCTTCTTCTGCATCAAACATAAGAAGACCGAAAGCTATGTTATCCATCGAATCTGGGATAAACTAGATGATATGAGAATTCGATTTGTCGTACAACAGAAAGTAGAACTTCCAAATGGAAGATATGCTTTGGCAGACTTATATCTTCCACAAATTGGAATCTTTGTCGAAATCAACGAGCCATTCCATGCCTTTCAGAAGAAAGAAGACGATTATCGAAATGAGAATATCATAAAACTAACTCAAAACGATCAATTCATCATCTCCTGTGGCAATCCAAACAAAGACGGCGAATGGTTAAGTCTAAATGAGATTCATCAGCAAATAGACCAATGTGTAGCATTCATCAAGGAGCGCATTAATCAAATTCAAGACTTAAAGCCGTGGGATATGAGCAAATGGCTTTCTGTGGAATATCACAAACAGAAAGGTGTGTTTAAAGCCGAGGACAATGACCAGCTCCGAACTATAGATGACATTTGCGCCGTTTTCAACACTAAGCCGAAGTATCATGGCTATTTGAGAGTTGGAACAGCCTCTGTACCCAACAAAGAGAAACTGGAAATTTGGTATCCTAATATTCATAACCGCAGCGGGTGGAGCAACCATCTTTCGGAAGACCAAGACACATTCGAAGAATTCAATGAAAAGGATGAGATAAAGCGTAAGAAGCATGTTGACACTTGCATTGAAGACAATAAACTACGCATCACATTCTTTCGTCATAAAGACGAACTTGGAATGGAATTCTATAAGTTCATTGGAATCTTCGCTCTCGATATAGAAGAGAGCAAGAAACAGAACAAATGTATTTGGCGCAGAAAGAGTAGAGAATATAAACTATAATATAAATTTTATTATTATGAAGAATCTTTTCAAACTTATGCTGCTAACGATAACTATGTTTATCGCAGGCTCATCTTTCGCATTGGCAGGAAATGACAATGACAGTATCCAAATCTTGGAGAAAGCCAATCAAGGCGATCCTTTTGCCCAAAATTATTATGCATACCTACTTTATAAAGCCTCAAAGAAAGAAGAGGCTAAAGAATGGTACGAAGCATCAGCCAGACAGGGGGTTGCCCATTCACAAAGAATTTTGGGAAAATTTTACAGTAATGGAATTGGTTGCAAAAGAGACTACAAATCAGCAATAAAATGGTATGGAAAAGCCGCAGATCGCGGAGACAGTTTTGCACGCAAGCATTTCTTCACAACGGGTGATATGTTTGGAAAATCCGAAATACCAGAGACAAAGTTCCAGATATTCTTGCATGGTACAAATAAGACTCTTACCTGCAAAGGAAACGAACTGACATTTGAAGAAGGAGAGCAAAATGATGACAATACATGGACTGTAGAGACTGCAAGAGACAAAAGTACAGGGCATTATTCTCCTATACTCAAGAGTTTATCAGGAAAATATATCACTGGAAAAGAACGCGACAATGGTCCTGCAGGCCTTGGAACAATAGAAGAAGCAGCAGATATAGAGGTAGGTTTTCCTTTTCCATATCCAGAAAAAGAGCAAGGTGCCAATATGCGCGATTCTGATGTTTATGAACCATACCAAGGCACAAATTTGATACATGACTCAAGATATTTAGGAATAGAGAATGGAAAATTATATTGGGGAGACGAAGGTTTTAAATTAGATTTTTTCATAAAGTAAGCATTTATATCTGAAAGAAAAAAATAAAACTCATAGCCCCGCAACTGATAAAAAACAACGTACATTTAATAATAACAATTATGAAGACATTTGTTAAATACTTATTTATAGCATTCTTCTTGCTATTTTCAACTAATGGATTTGCTCAGAAAAGTTTAACAGACTTTATTGATGGAATGAAGAATTCTTCAAATCCAGAGCAGTTTGTCCCACAAATAAAGAAAGAGTTAACCCCCTACCTGAATGGTCCTGGATCGCGCAAAACCATCAAAGAAGCATTCCAATACTTTCTAGGCAAGAACGACAAGATTGCTACTTGTATCGGATATCTTCTTTGCCAAAGTGGCAGAAACCCGAAAGAATGGTATGAAATCATCAAACAACTTCCAGCTCCGAAAAAGTTTTATTATCAAGACGAAGATTGTCAGGATGATATCTATGGAGGATGCTTATATGATGTCATTCTTTTTTCCGATGGCAGAGTAGTCATTCTCAATATACCGGAAGCAGATATTGACAATTATGATAACTTGGTCTCACTAACTTCAAGAATGCCAGAATTTGTCAATGATTTCTATAGTGGCAATGAGCAAGCATTCCTTTACGACCCTTCAGGAAAATGTATGTTTGGTTACTTCAAAGAAAAAGGAACAGAAATCTATGACAATATGAACCCAGACTGTTCAGTTTTTGAGCGTCCTGCAAGAGACAACAGATTACATCAGTATAAAGACCACTTACAATTAGAATTGGTTGCTGGTATAAACCTCGACTTCAACACTGGTGTTTTCAAGCCTACATATTATGGATATGATACTTCTGATGAAGCTATTAAAGCCAAGGGACAAAAAATCCAAATAGCTAAAAAGAAAACACAAGACGCTGCAAGGAATAAGCATGCACAAATCGAAAAAGTTCTCGTACAGAAGTATGGTCGAAAAGCATTCGATGCGATGGAAAACTTTAGGCCATACATAGGTATGCCTGAGGGCATTGTTCGAGAATATAGACTTGTAATGCAGGACGTTAATTTTATCGCATATGGCTTTGTAAGAGTAGAAAGCGGCTATAAGGTATATCTCCCGACACGACTCTTTATAACGACTGCCTCATATATAAATGCAAGGATTCCTAGAGCCATCTATACCAAAAACGGGAAAGTGGCTGCTATTAAGTGGTAATTACAAATTAGAGGTCCACTACTGTCCGGATAAAATCCGAATTATGTAGCCTAAGTAATTGAAAATTAATTAAATATATCGTTCTTTGAATTTTTGGATTAAATTTTGTACTTTTGTAGACGAGCCTCAAATAGCTCTGATTTTCTGTAATGCGTACAAAGAAGACCATATTTTCTCTGATTATGTCTCTGGTTTTTCGTTATGACTTCCAGAAATGTATTGACCGTTACAAAGGTGATTGGCATGCCAATTTCGCTGGATTAAACAACATCTACATATCAAGAAGTTCTATGGCACTACGGAGCAAGATGATATCCATTCCATATTCAAAGTAACTAAAGAATTAAGTATTAATAGTCCGAAGCCTCAATACATAGGGGTTTACCTCTTCTGAGATTTTATCCGGACACAAATGCATTTTCTATGAAAACAAAAAGTATCATAACTATAGCATTGATGGCAGTCCTAGGACTGTCATCATGCGACTCTAACAAGAGTACGGTCGAAGATTTGACCAATCAGTTTATCGCAGCCGTCAAAGACGGTGATAAAGCGACAGCATATGACATTTATCCAGCAGCAAAGCTGTATGGTGACTTATCATTACCTGAAAGTATCGAGAAAGGTGATCTCGACATTCAGAAGAATGAGAAGGACAGCAGCTATATAGTCAGCATCAAGAACACAAGAATGTCAAAGATAATTTTCAAGTCAACAGACAACAAGACTTTTAAGATTATCAATACATTCTCTGTCCTCAAACTTGACTCTGTAAGTAACGAACTTGCTCTGAAAACTGGAGTACCAATCAAGAAGATGCCCGACTTGGAACTTGGCAAACTGATGCTTGAAAGTAGCGACTTTATAAGCTATCTTATCAATAAGTACTCCAACAACATGTCGCTCTCACTTATTAAAGAAACAGGGAACTATGGTTGGAGACGTGATGCCACTGGACTTCATTGCCAAATCGATCAACCTATCCGAAATACAGGAGCAGAAATGGTAAAGGGTTCAGATTACACAGTTGAAATCACTATCATGCAATCTTCAACTGGTATTATAAAAGCAAAGAAAGTACATCAAGGAGTAGATTTGGCCTCTGGAGAAAGTACAATTTTTTCAGATGACATACCTGAACTATACAACTATGCACATAATAAAGATATAAGTTGTAATACTAATATTATCGTCAAAGATCAGGATACAGTCAAAGAGAGTTTACTCAAAAAGATTGACTATAATGGTCAGGAATACGAGGAGTTTCTGAAAGCCAAGAAGGAAGGAAAACTCAATGCAGCAGATATCACTGACGATGATGGTTCTCCACAAGATGAGCCAGATCCAAATTACAAAGAACCATCAGAAGACATTCCTACAGAGAATCCTAGCGATGTTGTAGTCGATACAGTACCAAGAAACAGATAAAAAGGTAACTATACTTTACAGAAACAGTCCTCATCTGATACACTTTCAGATGGGGGCTGTTTTTTCAACGTTTTCCCCCATTTTTCCCTATCTCATGGGGGCAGTATCAGTTATGGAAACGGACATTAAAATACCGTTTACCGCAAAAATACAAAATAAAGTACAGCAAAAATACAAAGTAAAATACCGTTAAAACGCAAAATAAAATACCACAAAAATACAAAATTATTTGTAGATTCCACTATTTATTACTATCTTTGCAAACAAAAACATATTGAACATGAAGTATTTAGATAGAATAGCAGACAGAATGCTCCAACTTCGTCTGGAAGCCTTTGGAGCAGTACAGATTGTTGGACCAAAATGGTGCGGAAAAACCACTACGGCCATGCAGCAGTCAAAGAGCGTAATCAAGATGCAAGATCCAGATAAGCGTGAAGGATATCTGGCGACGGCACGCACCAAACCATCCTTGCTGCTCAAAGGCAAAACACCACGACTGATAGACGAGTGGCAGGTAGCACCAGTTTTATGGGATGCTGTTCGGAATACCGTAGATGAGCGAAAACAGAAAGGTCAGTTTATCTTAACCGGTTCTACAGTCGTCGAAGACAAAAACGGAGAAATCATGCATACGGGTACTGGTCGCATCTCCAAGATGCCCATGTATCCTATGAGCCTTTATGAGTCAAAGGAATCAACAGGCTCCATATCTTTACGTTTATTGTTTGATGACCCAGCTTACGATATTGATGGATTTCTGTCAGACATGACCGTGGAGAAACTGATTTTCGCTGCTTGCCGAGGCGGTTGGCCAGCATCACTGGACGTCACTTCGCAGGAGGCACAATTACTGATAGCACAGGATTACGTAAATGTGATTTGCGATGAAGATATATCGAGGGTAGATGGCGTAAGAAGACAGCCAGCTTTGGCTCGACTCATCATGCGTTCTTATGCCCGGAACATCTGCACCCTCGTCAAGAAATCCAAGATGTTGGCAGACATCACGGTAGAAATGGAGAAAACGTCGATGCCAACATTTGATGATTATGTTTCTGCCCTGCAACGATTGTTTGTCATAGAAGATGTGGAGGCATGGTGTCCGGCAATCCGCTCAGCCGCTGCAATCCGTTCGGGAGCCAAGCGTTGCTTTGTAGATCCTTCCATAGCTGTTGCTGCTTTGGGTATGTCACCAAGAAATCTGGAATTAGACCTTCGAACCTTTGGTTTCATATTCGAGTGTATGTGCATTCGCGACCTGAAGGTATATTCGCAAGCCTTGGGAGGTAGAGTCTCTTACTATCACGACCGCTATGACCTGGAGGCAGACATCGTGCTTCATCTTGCAGATGGCCGCTATGCCTTGATAGAATGCAAGTTGGGTAGTCGGGAGATAGAAGATGGTGCCAAGCATCTCCTGCAACTACGGGATTTGATTCGTGAGAAGAACAAGACAGAGCATCAGATGCCACTCAGAGAGCCAGACCTGCTGATTGTCATGACAGGAGGCGAAATGGCTTATACCAGGGAAGATGGAGTAAAGGTTATACCTTTGGCTACATTAAAAGACTAAGAAAAGGGCACTCATCCTTACCTCACTTAGGATACCACCGCCCTAACTACCTTTTTTAACATAGTTAGGGCGGACTTATAAGCCGCTAATTCAATAATCAAGCGCCAATACTTTTTTTTCAAAATATTGGCGTTTTTTTTTGAAATTTTCCCTTCATATTACTATATTATAAAGGTATAACCAAAAAGAAAGAATAAAATGGCAAATAAAATGTCTTTATGTATTATCAAATACACCTATACTCGATATGTAGGGGTGGATATCGAAAAATATACTCGGGGACTATTCGAGTATGTGAAGGAAGAGTTTGGGGAGTTTCAACCACAAATGTCAGAGCCTGGAACTATACCTGATATGCCAGACTATCTGGACATCGTGCTCTGCAAAAAGGACGGAAGTATCTTCTACGAAATGGATATCCAAAGACGTGCCATCAACATCCCGCATGATTGTCAAATGGATGGATTAGTATTGGAAATCTTTATCCAGAACTGCGATGGCACGAGATACAAAAAAAGACATGCATATCCCAAGCCTTGGTGGAACCATAAAGCTAACGGCAAGTCGGGCATGAGAAAACTGAAAATTCATAAAACTATCAGCAAAAGGCATCTTAACAATCAAGAAGGCAAAGACTCTGAAGGCATCAGAATACCTGAACTTAGATCTCAGATTCTCAAGTTTGATAAATTCTTAAAATAACCATCCCATGACATACGAAGAATTCAAGCAATTGGCTGAGCATCCACAGCATCGGGATGTTCCTGCCATCTTCAAGCTCGAAGTTTTAGAAACAGAAGAGCTGGAGGAGAAAAAGCGTTCACATTATCCGAAATACAAGGTGAACACCTATTGTCCGCAAGCCTTCACCACAACTCTGGAGGAGGCTGAGAGACTGATGCACCAGGATGTCCTTTACCGCAAGAAGATGAAGGAGGAAGACGACTATCCGCTGGATACCTTCTGCTATTATATCTCGGAGATTCCAATGGGACTGTTGCACTACGACCGCGAATGTCTTTCGGAAAGGCTGTATGATGGGGAAGGAAAACTGATCGACCGGTCTTACTGCTGTTCGCGTTTCAGCATTTACTATCCCGGAGTCTGCGATTTGCCTGCATACGACCGTCATCCTGACGAGACCTTCCGAGGCAGAAACGCTGAACAAATCAGATTCCAGAAAGGTGACATCGTGGAAGTATCTCGTGGCGATGAGGTGAAACTTGCTATCGTTGTCGGTACTCCGCTTACCACCGAATGGATCTGGGAGAGAAACCAGGCTGCCAAGGATAAAAGGGGATTGGATGAACTGCCATATGATGAGACGGATGACAGCTATACCGTGATAGATGGTCCCGGCTACGAATACCACGACCACGTTCCGTCGCTGTATGTCTTCGCCCCTCACTATCATGTGCCGCTCTATCTTCAGAGACGATTCAAGGGTTATTTGGAAAAGGCTGAGAAAAAGCAGAAAGAAGAGGAGGAGAAAGACAGGATCTTCCGCCAAGCTCACGATTGCTGCTTCAGCAACAAGGAACAAATAGAAAAATCAGAAAAGTGCGGCTGTTTCTTCTGCGGCGAAATCTTCTCGCCATCCGAAATCACGGATTACCTCCCTGATGAGCCGCCTACAGCCGAATGTCCCTTCTGTTATACCGACTCCGTAATAGGTGATGCCTCCGGCTTCCCTATCACCAAGGATTTCTTGAAGAAAATGAAGAAGAGATGGTTCTAGGCAAAACAAGAAAAATCGCCCTAACTACCTGTTTTTATACAGTTAGAGGGGTGCTATTAATAAAAAAGAAGCAGGATGGAAGACTGGTCCACCCTGCTATTTTTATTAGAATACCTTTACGAAACGGTCGATATCGATAGAAAGGCCTACTGAGAAGGTGCGGCCGGTGGTCATCGCAGAACTCCAATAATAGTTCTTTGGCGTATAACCGAAAAGATTATCTACCGTGAAATTCAGATTGACGGCATCCAGGAATCGCTGCTGAAGCGTGAACTTCCACAACTGATAACTGCTGTCATGCTTCTTGATGTTCGTATCAGGAGAAGACAGGTATCTGCCTGACAGAGCGGCATTGATGCGATAGAACGAACAGAGCTGACGATCGTAGTCGAAACGCCAGGTAGCTGAATGCGGACGAGGCTGGGAGAACTGGGAATCTACGCTTCTGCCACCCACATGGAGATAACTGTAGTCGAGTTTCACACCGAGTCCCATATCCGAACGGTACTGGGCACTGAAGTCGATGCCGCTCACCTCTACTCCATCCTCGTTGCAATAACGCGAAGCCACATCCGGCTGACCGGTTCCCGGGGTATAATCGGCATAATCTTCGGTAGTGATGCGCTTATCATACTTATTATAATAGCCCATCAGGGTAAGACTATACTGACCGGTAAAGAAGCCAGCATTCTTCACCCTTCCGGTATGCTCCAGCGCCAGGTTGTAGTTGTCGCTCTTCTCCGGCTTCAGATCCGGATTACCGTAAATCATCTGCATACCTGCCATATCAAAGTTCATATACATCTCCTTGAGCGTTGGGGCACGGAATCCGCCAGCATAGTTGGCACGGATGGAGAAACCCTTCCACTTGGTCATCAGAGCCAGACGACCGGTAGTAGCATGCTGGCTGGATGCAGAGAAGTAATCATGACGAAGACTTGCCACGATGTTCAACCACTGCAAAGGATTGTAATCGAACTGGGCGAAGGCATCACATGAATTCTGATTCTTTGATTCATTATCCTCAAACTGATAGGTGGTAAGATAATCGTTCAGGAAATCTGCACCTACCGTCAATGTATTCTTGCCGAAGATATGGGAATAGAGGGCACGGACGGTGTTCTGACGGTTGGTATAATCGTGGTCGTGAGTACGCTCATCATTCACATATCGAGCCTTGTCATACTGGTCGAAGCCGTAAGAGATCTCCAGATTATCATTCTCCGAAAGATTCATTACGGTCTTCAGTCCGGCAGAATAATCCATGTAATGATCATCATAGTTGCTGCGCTTGCTGATACGATTGAAATAACCGCCACGACCTATCATTTTTACCTTATCAGAGAGCTTGTAGGTAAGACGCTCCTTCACATTGAAGGTCTCTCCACCATAGATATGGAGGATGTTGGATTCTGTATCGAAAGGACTGGTGAGCTGAACCTCATCCGATGTGGTGCGCTGGATGCTGGTCTGCGAATTCCATTTTCCGGCATTGAAGCTGAAGCTTCCACCATGGCGCCACTCCTTGTTGAAGTCGTTGTAGCGGGTATTGACATTGGCAGTCCAAGGTTCGCTGTTTTCACGGGAGATGATGTTGATGACTCCGGCTACGGCATTGGCGCCATAGAGCGCCGAAGCAGCACCCTTTACAATCTCGATACGTCCTACATTATCCAAGTTCAGACGACTATAATCTACATTATCCATAGTTTCACCAGCCAATCGCTCGCCATCTACGAGGAAGAGCACGGCGTTTCCACCGAAACCATTCATATTGAGAGAAGTCTCCTGATTCATGGCATAGCCGAATTCCAGACCCGGCATCTGCTCGGTGAGGAGGTCCTGGATATTGGTAGCATCAGCTATCTTGATATCATTGGCGGTAATCAGACGGGTTACCACAGGAGCATCCTTCAAAGCCTTCGGAGTTCGGGTTGCGGTAACTACCACCTGATCGAGGGCTGTAGCATCCGGTTGAAGGCGAAGCACATGCTGCTCACCTTTTCTCTCATCCGCTTTCAGTACGAAAGTCTGAGTCTGATAGCCCACAAAGCTCACCTTCACTCTCACCGTTCCATCCTTGCTGTAAGGAATGCGGAAATATCCGTCTTCATCAGTTGTTACCCCACCCTTTGCATGCAAAATCTGGACGGTAGCACCCGCCAGAGGTGCGCCCGAATCATCGAGCACCCTACCCACGACATCGCCCTGGGTTTCGGCTTTCAAATTCAGGCACAATCCGCAAAGGATCAGGAATAGTGCGAATATTTTTTGTTTCATCGAGTTATATTACTTCTTAGTAGCTTCAAATTTACCTACCATTTCCATAGGCATACCCCCAAAAACAGAAGTAAAGTTCAATGAAAGAGTGTTATTCTTAAAAGAACCTTCCAGTTTTACTGTATACTGTTTTTCTTCACCTTTGACATTTAGACCAGTACCTGTATATTTCGTTTGAGCTAAGACATATCCACCATTAGAACTTGAGACTTTAACTGCAGGTACTGTAAATTCAGGCAAAGTCATCATACCTTCACCAAATGAAGGCAATGTAATCTTTACCGTATTATCATCAACAGCTTCCACTTTTATAGTTTTATCTTCATACGTAGAAGATTGTCCCATTACAGTCACATTTAAAGTACTTGTGTATGTTCCTACTATTTCCTTAGCGCCGCCAGCAGTATTGTCATCATCATCACTGCTGCAAGAGCTGAATGCTACACACATAGAAACCAAAGCCAACATCATGGCCATCATTGTCTTAAACTTTTTCATTTTTCTTTATTTTTCTTTTAGTTACAATAATATTTTCTGTTTGAGGGGATTTGTAATCCCCGCTTATTTATCTTCCGGAACATAGATGATTTCACCATTCTCCAGCTGGTAAGCAATACCTACCTTCTTTCCCTTGTTGCCCGACTTCTTACTCTGGTCTTCTGAAGGGGTATAGCGATTTATCTTTTTACCATCCTTGGTAATGATTTCCATATTCTCCTTGCCAGGATTCTTCACCATCGTAAAGTTATCCTTGCTGAACATTTCCGTCATATTATAGCGCGAAACGAGTGCCACCATCAGGGCAAGGGCAAACACCATCGCCACATCAAAGAGGTTGCTCACTACGCTCATCGGATCATCATCCTCGCCATCATGCGCAAGCCTATTTCTGCGTCTCTGTCTCATAAATTATATATCTTAACTTTTTTACCTTTTTACTTTTTTACCTTTAAAAGCCTTTTTACTTTTCCTCCAAAAGGTCTGCCATAAACTCGAGGTTGCTCATATCCTCGGTGTACCAGCGGTTCTTGGTCTGCTTGGTTACAAAACCGATGGCTGCAGAGAACAATCCTACTACGGTGGTAGCGAAAGCCACCTGCATATTGTAAGCCATCGAAGCAATATCACCGGTAGAAAGACCAACCAGGGCTGGACCCATCGGAATCAAGGTACCCATCAAACCGAGCATCGGACCCATTTTCAGAAGAGTAGATGGAAGAGAAAGATCCTTCTCAACAAACTGGGCATACTGGTCGAGGATGCGATTCACCTGCGCCTTGCTCTGACGGTTGTCCACGAGTTTCTTCATATAGGAAACGATGACAGCCTGCTTGTTCTTCGGCAAGCGATCGCCCAGGGTATCGATATTATCGAGCGTCAGGGTGTTCATCTGTTCACGAATCTCCGCACCCGACTTGCGCTTTACAAGATACTGTCCGAAGAAACCTCCAAGGAGCAGCAAGGCTCTGAGGAAGAAGAAAATCAACAAAATAATCACAGGAACCAGCATGCCTGTGGAAATCCAAAACAATACGTCTGATATGTAATTCATCTTTTTTATAATGTTAAATGTTGAATGTTAAGTTGGCTTGCGCCTTTACAGTTTCTGTGATAAGCGCTGCATCTTGATGCGATAGCAGCCCCATCCTATCGCCATTCCTACGATGACGATGGCGATGACGCCGAGAAGCGAGAGGGCATCGAAACTGTTGAATCCTGTCACCGCTGTCCTGCCATTCACCGTACCGATGATGCCCATCAATCCGAGCAGCACCTCTACCAGGAAGAGCAGTTCCAAGCGGATTGGTCGCTCCGGCAAGAGCCATCTCAAACCATAGGTGAATACCGGCGTCAAGACCAGCAGCACTACGGCAAGCACCCATGCCACTACCTGGAACGATACGCCGGGAAGCAGGAAGATGGTCATCACCAGAACGCTGAAAAGCACTGGGAAAATCAGCAAACCCGGGAAATACTTCAGGAAGATGAAGAACACCCATTTGCGGCGGCTCACATGTTCCGAAGTCTTCAGATCTACGTGGTGCACACAGAAAAGCATCGTGAGTGCCACGTCGATACTCAGCAGCACCGCCATATCGAGCATCAGCTTCTGGTCAGCTATCCAAGCCGCAATCTGCGTCTTCGACTGCTCAATGGCGAATGGCCAGGTCATTCCCACGAAAAAGGCTACGAGCACCGAGATGATCATAATCTCCTTTACTCCGTGGAAAGTCTGCTTCAGCACAAAACTGAAGCAAACCAATATCATCATTACTAAAACTAATGTCTCCACTTTTTTAAAAAATGTTGAATGTTAAATGTTGAATGTTGAATTATTCTTCACTGTTAAGTGTTGAATTATTCTTCACTCATCATTTTGCGACGACGTCGCAAATATACGGCGAGCACAACGAACGCTACAATGACGATGACACCTACTACGATGCCGCTCACCACAGTGGTGGTCTTCTGAGCTTCCTCATTCAGCGTCTCCTTCTTCATCACCATACCCTTGTCGCTGCTGTTCTTCGCAGCCTCAGCATCGCGGATCTGCTCTACATTCTGCTGATATTCCTTGGCAGAAGCAGCATCGGTCTTGCTGGCGATATAGTTGCGCAGCTTGGCATTGTCGCAGACGAAACCGGAGCATGAAGGCTTATACTTGTTCACGGTCTCGGTATGAAGCTTGGCAATGTCCTTGAGCTGCTGAGGAGTAGCCTTCCACATTCCCTTGCGGGCACTCTCCATCATCACGGCGGTCATCTCCATCAGCGCTGCCGGATTCTGCTTGTCAAAGAACTCCTTGGTGCCGAGATGGTACTTGTCCTTGACATATACATTATAGATCTCGTCCCACATCTCCTTGTCGATAGCCTTAGGCTTCATCACATTCCAGCCATAGGTATTGGTTACGATTTCGGCGAATGTGCTGGCACTGCTGGCTCCACCCTTCATCTTCTCCTTGATATAGGCTGGATTGAAGATGGTGGTTCTGCCCTCGATGCCAATTGCCTCCTTCACCTCCTGCATTCTCATATTGCTATGGTTGCGATAGTCGGCGAGATAAGCATCTGGATCCTTACCGGTTACGTTGCGCACTGCGAGGTTCATACCTCCCATGAATTCATATACATGGTCGAGACTCAAGGCACCCCAAGTGTTGCTCTGTCGTGGCTGAACTACCACATCAGTACGGGTCAGCGCTGCCTCGAAAGCAGCCTTGCGAACGGTTTCCCAGTTTTTCTCATCACCGTAGTAGGCACCCATATTGTTCATATAAACCTCGGCAATCTGACTCTCCTTATCCCAGCGGTCGCCTGCGGTTACCATCTCCTGGATACCGGTACCATAGTTGCCGTTTACGCCACCAAAGACACGATACATACTCACCTCGCGTGCCTCCTTTGGCGACATGCCCTTCTCTACGAGCACTCTTTCGGATTCGGTAACACCGGCTTTCACCAGGTTGTCGTACTTGTCACCCTTGGCATTTGCCGCCATCTCTATCGCCTTGTTGATGAGGAAGAGACGGGATGCAGCAAGGTCGCGGAGCTGACCGGAAGTCTGAACCACGACATCGATGCGAGGACGGCCCAACTGCTTGGATGGAATGAGACGCAGATCGGTAACACGACCGAAGGCATCTCTTACCGGTTCTACACCGAGCATATAGAGAATCTGAGCGATGGTAGCACCCTCTGTTTCGATAAACTCGCTACTCCAGAGCGTATAGCTTACCTTACGAGGATATTCACCCTTATGTCGCTCGCAATACATTTTGATGGTATTGTCGCAAAGTTCCTTCGCCTTCTCCCAGGCATCCTCCGAAGGTGTATTCTCCACATTGATGGAGAAGAGGTTTCTACCGGTAGGCAGGGTGTTTGGATTCACAATCAGATCACCACCAGGAGATGGAGCGGTAAAGCCGCCATTCAGGGCATTCATCAGAGAAGACATCTCGTTGAGCGGACTCTGACGGAGCGCCTCCGAATACTTGCCCACATTCTGCAAGGCATGCTCTACGGTAGTAATCGCCTGAGCCAGATGAATCTGCTGACGGGTATATTTAGGTGCCTTCGACATCATCATACCCTTATTTTTAGAAGATTTCTGAGATGCTTTGCCCTTGCCGGCTTTCGCCATCTTCGCCTTCTTCAAATCCTCCTGATACCATTTCTGTCCCTTCTTGATGGCTTCCATCATCTTGTCTGGGAAGTGACCGGTCTGCTCCATCTTCTCAAAAGCCTCACGACTCATCTGCGGAATCTTCTTCTTATGAGAAACCTTGGCAGCACGAAGCTCACTTACCGTACGGTGGTCCACCCTCTTCGGCTTCGCCTCCTTCGCTCCACCCATCTGGTCTGCCATCTGCATCATCATCTGGATAGGATCCGGAGCTGCCTGCATCGCCTCTACCTTACGGGCCATCTGGAGTTCGGCAGAAGTAATTCCTACATAACGGCAGATGTATTCATCAGAAACCGAGGCTGAACCCAGAAGCTGGGTCACGGTATTGCGTGCCTTGCTCAGATAGAGACGGTCGAAAAGCTGCTTGTGCTTCTCCACACCCTCCTGGGCACGACCTTTCAGCTTATCTACCGCCAACATTCCGTAGGCAATAGGATCTGTAGCCATCGCATAGACACTGGTGCGGACATCATCGTTATCGTATGGCACACCCAGAGTATAGAGCTTGCCGGTAATCTTCTCGTTTGCCAACTCTTCTGCAAAGTTCTCTACTCTTGCGATTTCATCTGCAGAATAAGGCTTGTTCATCTGCTTGGCATCGAGACCCAGTTCACGGGCGATTCCCATCTTCACGGTCAGCGCCTTTACCTTGAGCGACTGTTCGGCAGATGCCTTCTTCTCGTATGACTGGATGGCATCGCTCAACTGCTTATAGGTCTGTCGCAATTCGCTCTCCTTGAAAGGAGGAGTGAGATAGCTCTGGGTCTGGGCATAGGTGCGGCGCTTGGCAATCATCGCCTCGCCCACATTGCCGATGGTATATATATAAAGATGTGGAACCACACCTATCAATCGGTCACTCCAGTCGTTGCTGTCGAGTGCCACCTGCTTTCTCGGGGTATATTCCAGCGAACCGTGGGTTCCGAAATGGATGAGTGCATCGGCACTGAAACCATAACGTGCCCAGAGATAAGAGGCAACATAGGTGTAAGGAGGTGCCTGGTCGGTACCATGCACAATCTTGAAGGAGTCGCCTCCCACGCCTGCCATCACCTGTGGAAGCAATGCCACATTACCAAACTGCAGTCTTGCCACCGCCAGCTTACCGTCATCGGTAGCCATATATTTGCCAGGGAAGGAACCATAGAGCTGGTTCATCTCCTTGATCATCTTCTTAGACAAAGCCTTCTGGGTCCATCCGGCAAACTGCTGGGCGGTAACCAGGGCAGGATGTCCCGACTGGAGGAATTGGGTATAGGCTCCCTCTGCATAGGTTCCGAAGACGGCACCCTGAGCCTGGATCATCTTTGCCAGTTCCTGAGGATTGGCTGGCAACTTGCCTACATTGTATCCCTCATTCTTCAAGCGAACCAGGAGATTGTAGAGCGATGGAACCACTTCCATTCCCGAAGCGGTGAGTGCATTCTGACCGGGACCCTTGAAGTAGAAGATGGCGATGCGCTTGCTGCTGTTCTTCTTGTTCTTCAGATTCACATAGCCCTGCACGCTCTCTACGAAACTCTCCATTCTGTCTGGGATGCCGTAAACCTCCTGCAAGCCCTCCTTGTTGATGCGCTGTCCGAAAACCACGTATGGACGGATGGCACCATCAATCTCCGGAGTCACGATGCTCTGCGACATGAAACCGCCGTTCATTCCCTGTTTGTCGTTCTCCCAATCGGTGGTCAAACGGTTGATATTAAGAGGTGAGAACAATGGAATATTCTTCTGCTTCAGGAACTCAACGAAGTAATCGCCCAGTCTGCCATGCGCCATATTTACTACGGCATTCGCCTGGATACTGTCGGCATGATGACCGGCAATAAAGCTCTGCAGCTGGTTGATGCGATACACCATGAATCCCTTCTTCTCGAAAGCTTTCTCCATATCTGGAGCCGCACCCATAAAACCGGTGAGCAAGATGGTAGGAGCACCTTTCTTATATAAACCGTTCTTTGCCAGGAAGGCATTGTACTCACGGATGCTGTTGAAACCCAGTTCATCACCCTTCTCATCTTTCGGGTCAAAATGAGTCAGGAGATAGTTTGGTCGCTCATCCACACGTTCCGGTTCTGGAGCCATGAACTTCTTTCCGTCGATAAACTTGCGGATGTAAGCAAGCATACTGTGATAATTCTTCTTGCTGCCATTCTCGATGTACTGCATCAGATAATCTGCATCGAAGTTATCTACTGATACGATATTGTTGGCAGGGTTGGTAGCAGCATGAGTCAGGGTTGGCACCTTGTAGGAAGCCTCTTCCAACTGCTTGCGCTGGTTCTCGTCGATTCGGAGACCCATACCATTCACGATAATCATATCGTAATCATCCAGATGATCGAAATCATCGGTCGTGATCTCACTCAGTTTAATCATCGCATTGTCGTTGGCATGCGAAATCTGTCCCAGCGCAATAGCCTGATAGTTGAGGAAAGCGATGCGGGTAGTACCCACCCAGGCAGAGTAAGCCTTCGCCAAACCTCCCAGAACGATCACAGCCAATAAGGCCAGGAAGATGTGTTTCTTTTTAATCTTTCTGATTTTTCCTAATCCTTTTTTCATATCTATTCCTTTTTTCGGGCTGCAAAGGTAAGGCTTATTTAGAAATTGTACAATACCGAGAAATTGTGATTTTCACATTTTTTATACTTAGAAGTTGGTATCAGATTAAACGCATTGATATAGTCTGTACTAATAAATAAGTAGTGTTTTAAGGACTTTTTCTTCCATTTCAGGCATCAAAAAAAGGAATTATTCCGAAATATGCAGAAAGAGCGTAATCACCATTACGGCAATCACGCTCTTTCTACTTATAAACATAAAACATTACGAAGATGAAAGAAAAGCTTAGCAAACCTTCTTCTTGCGCTCACAATAGCGTTCGCATTGGGCGCAGATGTCATATCCCAGCATGGCACCCAGGATAAAATCCTCCTCCGGCGTAAGCTGGCACAACGGTTTGGTGATTATCATGCGGATAGCATCCAGACATTCCTTCTTACCAAAGAAGAGATTCAGACGGTCGTTGCCAACCGGCTGGATGATATAATCAATGTTCTGACGCTCTAATCTAGTTATGGCAAAAGACTCATATTTCTTGTTGAAGGTGTAGAGCACCATGCGGCGCACGCCCTTCTTATATTCATATATATGATTCATCAGAACCTTCAAATCTACTGGTGTTGCGATTTCCTGCTGCATACTATCCGAATTTATCTGTTTTTAAACCAAGAATCAGAGAATTCCATCATTCTCCAATTCTTGAAAAATATTTTTGTAAAATTATAACGCTGGCTTGATGGCCTCAATCCAGGCATCTATACGCTCCTCTGTCTTGTCGTCCTCGTTCACCTCGTCAAGTGCGAGTCCCAGGAACTTGTCGCCATCAATTGCCTCACTGTCATCATAGGTGTATCCGTCTGTAGAAACACCAGGCAATACGGTAGCACCAGCCTCAACGGCAGCATCGTAGAGTTCCTTCATGCCGCCACAGAATGTATCAGGGTAAGACTCGCTGTCGCCACAACCGAACAGGGCTACGGTCTTGCCAGCCAAGCCGGCACTCTTCAATGTCTTCACACCATCATACCAGTCATCCTGCATCTCGCCGGCACCCCATGTAGAAGTACCGAGAAGAAGATTCTCATGACTTGCGATAGTAGCGTCATCGATGTTAGCTACATCTACAGCTTCCACGCCCAACTTAGAGGCGATGGTTTCGGCAATCGACTGGCATGAGCCAGTGGAAGAGCCATAAATTACGATTGTTGTTTTCATTTGTCTATCTTACTTTTAGTTACATTTATTTTCGGGTGCAAAGATACATCCTTTTTCCATCATCTGCAATACCTAAAAATGATGGTTTCGCAGAAATACCTAAATATGGGGATAGATAAAAAGTTTTAGGACGATTCATCCTAAAACTTTCTTAAATGCATGAGGGTGTGTCATAAATCCATGACACACCCTCTTCTGTTATTTGTCAATATCAGCACGTATGAACATACCAGCATAGCTGTAATAGAGATCGTAGCCAGGAATATCAATTTCATATCCGCCAACCTCTTTTTCAATTTTGTAAGGCTTCAAATCAGGATATTTCTTTGCAATATCCTCAGCTATGACAGTAGGAATAATGCCTACAGGGATCTCAGAGTATTTGCACTCAACACTCGTCCACTCTCCCTTCTCATTAAACTCCACTTGAGAGCCATCACTGAGCAATACTTCATATTCCCAAAAGCCATTATCTTTCTCCTTTTCCACACGGCTGCATGATGCATCAGCAAAATATTGCTTTACAAACTGCTGTGCCGACATCGGCAATGCTGCATAATCAAACTCTTTCTCTTCACTGCTGCATGAAACTGAAAAAACTACAAGTAACATCGCAAAGAATGCAGTAATAAATGTTCGTTTCATTTTCATAATGTTATCATTTAAAATTACTATATTTATACCATAATCTCTAGAACCAATATCTATGATACAGATTCGAAATCTATCAGCCACAAATATAATAGTTTTACTTTAAACTACAATGATTTCAAACTCAAATTAACTATAATTCAATATTTTTTTATTTTTCCATTTGTTCTACTGCCATAGTTCTTAGTTGTATCAGCAAAGATAGCAGGCACTTGATACCTCAACTTGTTATATTTGGGTAATTCCTCAACTTTTTGGGGAATGTTTCCACAATCTTTCCCCATTTTCCACACCATCCATTCTTAGCACAGAAGACATAAATGTCTGATAATCAACACACATTATTTTTACCCATCTTTTTGGCACGCAGATTGTGACTATGAATAGCGGGTTCGACAACGAATCCACATAGAAAGTAAGTAAGTAACATTAAATAGTAACAATTTAAAAAATATACGATTATGAAGAAGTTTATGTTTGCAGCTATCGCAGCTATGGTAATGGTTTCAGTAAGCAATGTTTTTGCATCAAGCAGAATGGTAAGTAACGCAGAGGTAGCACCAGTTGATACCATGGTTCCAGATGCTCCTTCAGATACATTGGCAACAGGTACTTCTATCAAGCCACAGGCTACCACTGAGGATTCTATCCAGCAGGAGACAACTCAGCAGCAGGAGTCTACAGAGACAGAGCAGCAGGCAAATGCTGAATAAGAATTCACAAGAAAGTTCTATTAAGTTCAATTGAGTTCATTTTGCAATCGACATATAAGAAAAGCGTAGAATCCTGCTGGCTGTAATACCAGCAGGATTCTGCGTTATTATTACGCATTGATAAATTTTTGTGTTAAATTCGTAAAAAATACTTGGAAGATAACTGAAAAATGATTACCTTTGTATTAATTAATGTAAGAATGAGTTTTATGCATATACTGAATGAACAGACACGAGAAACATTAAGTCGGAAGTTAGGAAAAACGTACGATGAGATATTGCAGATGAGTGCGGAAGAGTTAGATGCACTTGTCGAGGCTCGTATTGGCAAAAAACTAACTCCAGCATTCTCTCTCAAAAACATGGTTAATAGAGGGTCTGTCTATTTGTTTTTCAAACGTTTAGTTTCAAAAAATGATATAGACAAACGTTTAGCACGAATTTAAAATGGATAATAGCAAGCAAATTATAGCACTATATGACGACTACAATACGATTATCAAACCGCTTATTGCAGAAGTAGAAGCGAGGACTGAACAGTTCCCGTTACCATTATTTAATGAAATACGTGCATTGCATGACCATATTGCCCGATGCTACTTTAAAGATATAACTCCAGAGCAAAGAAATATCGAAATTCATAAAGCAGAACGTCATGTACTTAGAATTATACTTGACTGCTATAAGTGTTTGAACTTATCTATTCATGATTCGGTTTTATTATTTGAAAAACAAACAAGACATGTGGATTTGACTGTGCTGCAAAACGGCACTTTTTATCCAAAATATAAATCTCTACGCTCTGATGCAGTAAGAGCTGTACGTAAAGCTAAGATTTTAGAAAGTATCAATACTAGCGAAGCGTTAGATATCTATCAGCAGGCCTACAATAAATATAGTGAATTGGAACTTCTCATGGATACAACAGCTCCCGATGTTCACTGGGCTCGTGTACATTTTACAGTAAGACGTGCTTTACAAGTCTTACTATGGATTTTAAGTGCTGTTGCATCAGGAATCATCTCCATAGTATTGGCTGATTTATTCTAAAGTTATTGATATGAGTACAACTATAAAAACAAAAACTTCCACTTCTACAAGAATAGATACGGATTTACTCGAAGGAATTTGTCAAGGACTCCGTGAGGTTAAAATGATAAAGGAGGGTCAATTGAAAGCAAAATCCGCAGACGAACTTTTCGATGAGCTATAATATTGAAACAATATAACAGTAGATAAAGCTGTCCAAACCATAAAAGGGGCAATTTTGAGAGCTCAAGCACAGGCGAGCCAGTCAAGTAATTCCATACAATTGTCTTTATATTATGGCATAGGACGTTATGTGTCTATCAATTTACAACAAGCACATTGGGGCGCAAAGGCTCTTAATGCTATTAGTGAGAGATTGCAGCGTGAATTACCAGGATTAAGAGGCTTTTCTTCAGGCAACTTGAAGAAAATACGTATTTTCTATGAGGAATGGCAATGCCTTTCTATTGGTTCGCCATTGGCGAACCAATTACAACAGCTTGAAAATAAGCCACACGAAAATCCTTCTATTGGTATTGTGTTATGCAAAGAAATGAACAAGGCTTTTGTTGACATTGTTGTAAGGAACTACGACAGCCCAATGGGAGTAGCAACATATAAAACCAAACAGGATATGCCAGAAGAATTACAGAAGGCTTTGCCTGATTTGGATAAGATGAAAGATTTGTTTAGCAAATTGTTATAAATGTATAGCTCATTTTATAAAATGCGCCTTAGTTACAGTAAAAAAACTTGGTACAAAAATGCTAAGCAGATTTGCACCTAACGACATAGTTCCACTTAGGCAAGTGAATCCTGCTGGCAGTGATGCCGGCAGGATTCTTGCTTAATAGCCCCTGTTAAACTCATCAAGTATCTGACGAAGATTATCATCAAGCGCATTATTATATACACAACATGATACTTATGGCTATTTGCGAGGGCTAGGGATGAAGAAATCCTCAGGAGAGAAATCATCCCCTTTTTGGCCTGGTCTTTTTGGCGTCCATGTTCTAACATGAATCTTAGGATTTCCTTCTTCTGTAAAATCCCACAACAAGAACACATAGCCATCATCTGAGTACTGGCGACCGCTATATCGTTGGCTAGCCCATTTTTGTCGCAACTTCACTCCATAGAAATTAGGATTAGAGCCATGTCGCATCAGCTCTATGTCCGAGAAATCCACATTGATGTATTCATTGCTCTGAAATAAGGCCCTGAGATTGTTGATGTATTGCTGCTTGTTTTGCTTGCTATAAACCACTTTCTCCTTTACTTGTTGGGAAACGCCATCAGCTTGACTTTTACCCATAGTTTTAATAACACGACCTGTGATAATAAGCGCATCATCACTGAAGATTTCATCCAAAGCCGCTATATTCTTCTCAACATAATAGCTTCTGAAATCTTCCACGAACTTCAAGATTTCCCTTCTCATTCGCATATCCAAGTTAGCTTTTCCACCTGATAAAAGTGCAAGATAAGAGTTATTGTCTATAGCTGTTCTTACGCCTGTAATAATCCCTTGCTTGTTAAAACTGATAGTCAGTTCTTTATGCAATTCACCTTTGTAAGTATTGTCCAAAGGTTTCATCTCGACAGGTATCTGACGGACTTCATACCCTGTAAAGTCTTGGATACACGACTGAACATTATTATTCCATTCACAACGGAAATGGATGTTCTTCCAAAGACTTCTCAATCCATTTGCCGCATTATCATCTATTCTTACTCCTCCTAAGTTCAAGAGCCCTACCCTATTTCGCTCAGCTCTGTTAATCTCCGTCAACAAAGCAGACACATTTCTCTCAACTTGCGATTTTAGCGTTTGGTTATAGATTCCATCAGAAAATCGGAACGTCACCTGTGCCAAAGCAAATTGAGCACAAGCAAACGCAGTACATAATATCAAAATTAACTTCTTCATATATCTCATTTTAGCAGTATACCTATTGGTATACAATTAGTAAACTTATTCATACTTTCCGTATCCATCACCGCTCCTGTTTTAACATTGATCCTCGCTCCATTCTGCATTGGAGAAAGCACACCAACAATTTGACGGTCGATATTCAACATTATCAGATAGCAAGCATTGGGATCAGACATCGTGCGAAGTTTTCCCCAATCTTCAACCAATCCGTTGTCCATTGCCTTTTCCAATAAGTATTGCATACTGGCATAAGTGTCTATTTCATTTATTTGCTTGATGATATTTGGCAAAGCAGAGCTACCAGACGTATGAGAAACAGAAGCTGTAATTTCACTTGAACTATTTGGAGTAAACTTCATGGTACTTTTATTGACAATGTCTTTTGCTACATACACCATGACAAGAGCCGACTCACCACGCTTAACATTTTTAGACAATAAGGCTTCCCGAACCCTATCCTCTCCGATTTCCGCGATTTCCATTTCCTCACAATAGGCAGAAAGTCTCTCCATCAGTCCCATCAAAGCCAATTTCTTGGCATCATCTTCAGTAGAGGCAGTTGCCTCTGCCGTGAAATACTTGCCTGAAAGTTTGATGTCATTGATAGCATCTATGCCATCCTGCCCAAAACAAAATAAAGGAAAAGCCCAAAGGACTAAGTAACCTAAAATTCGTTTCATTTTTTATTTTCTTGATTTGATGTCATTATAGAGATTCTTCACATTGGTTGTTGGTGTATATAGATACGCATACGATGTGAACAAAAATTTGCTTGTTGCAATATCTTTCACATCACACGACAAACTCAACACATGGTCATAGCCAAGTTCCTTATTATATAGGAACAAGCCACCTTGCAACTTGCCGTTCTTAGTTTCTTCATAGCCAAAATATGGCACGCATCCCATACTCCTTGCAAAAGCAACCAACTGTCTGACTGGCACTACAACTGTTGTTTTTTTCTTATCACTACCTATTACGGTAAGTGAAATCTTTGCCGCTGGAATGGCATCGCAATCCAACAACAACGTATTGGCTACTGTTTGAACTGGGAACTTTGCATCTACAACAGGAATATAATCCACGCTATCTTTCAACTTAAAGAATGTTGTGTTGGTTATCGTTTCCAAGCCATAATGTTTTCCTGGCAAAGTGTACAGAGTATCCGTACCATCCTTCACAATATTCAGCCTCGCAACATCCACATTACAATCAGCAGGGCTATGCTTCAACTTATAAGCCTTTAAGTCTCTCACAAAGTTGGCTTCCAATTCCTTACGTGGAGCATTCATCAAGAAATCATACTTAATCGGAAGAAGAAGATTAATTTTCTCGTTTTTACCATCTTTCCATATAATTTGGTACGCTTTGTTATTGACCATTGCTACAGAGCAAGATACCGATTTTGGAAGAGACAGCATCAGGCTCCAGTTTCCCTTGACGAATTTGGCATCCATATACTTTAATTGATTCTTTGTCAACTTATAGGTATTACATAGCAGTCCACTCTCCAAGAAATCAAGCACGGCACCATTCGCTTGCTGCCGATAAGCCTCAGGGAATAGTTGTATGCCAATATGTTCCACCATACCATTTTCGGCTTTTCTAACTACCAGTTGATGATTGTTCTTCTGTATGAAAGTATACCCTATCTTGAGTGTATCGAGACCCTCTAGCTTTAACTCAGCAGCCACCTTTTTCAATTCTTCCGTTTTGAAAGAGAGGTTATTCTGAGCCTCAGCAGCAAGAGCGACGAACATCAAGGATATTATTGATGATAGAATTCTTTTCATGTTATGCTATTGTTTTTAGCGATAGCAGATGCCCATTGGCACCTGCTATCATATAGGATTATCAGAATGTAAATTCACGAAGAAGCCCAGTCCACGAATTGCCTTCCTGTCCTCGTTTCATTATTTCCTTGGCGATTTCCGCATTTTTCGGCAAACCGCCTAGTCCTTGTTGATAACAAGAAGCAAGATTGGCTGCAGCCGCCTTAGAGAGATAGCCATTGACCAACGCTTTATTATAGCAAGCGATGGCTTTCGTGATATTTTTATTTACAAGCTTTCCTGTGAAATACAAATCACCAAGCTCACACATCGCTGGAGCATAATCTCCATCGGCAGCCTTTTCAAGATATGTCACCACCTTGTTTTTATCTACCTTGACCGTTTTACTGCCAGAAAGATGTAATTGAGCTAGGAGGAAACAAGCGTATGGTTCACCAAGGCTTACACCTTTCTCATAATATGCCAACATCTTCTTTTCGTTAGCCTTTTTCCATTCTTTGTCTGCATAGCAGAGACCCAAAAGAGCCGAAGCCACTGGTATTTTTTTCTTTTCAAGCGCTGTCAGTTCCTTTACAGCCGTGGCATAATCAGGAGTAGTTGCTTCCATACAAGCCATAGCGTGTATAAAAGTATAGAAATCCGTTCCTTTCCAACCATTATTGATTTCCACATTATCATCAGCCAGTTGCTTCATGAAGTTCGCCTTCATGCCTTTAGCAGAAGCATTCGCTAACCATTGCAAGGCTATGAGATAGTTTTGTTTTACTCCCAATCCTTTCTTATACATGATGCCAATATTCCACAGAGCCACAGGATTGTTTTTCACCGCAGCTTGCTTGTAAAGACTCATAGCCTTTGAATAATCTTGCTGAACGCCATCACCTTTGTATAAAAGGTCGCCCAACAACATCATTGCACTCGGTATATTTTGCTTCGCAGCCTTGTCAAGATAGCCAACAGCCTTAGCTTTATCAACCTTGGTTCCCTTACCATTGCATAGATAAGCGCCCAATTTATAAGCTGCAAATCCATTGTTCAAGTCAGCAGCCTTTTGGAAATAAGGTAAAGCCTCGGCATACTTCTTGGCATGGTCGTAGGTAGTAGCCACCTTGACGATTGCATCAAGAGAATTGTAGTCTGCTGCCATCTTATAATACTTTAACGCCAATTCTGGATTCTTCTTGACGGTATTACCACAACCATTCTCGTACAAATCAGCCAATAGATGCATATCAAAAGCGGAGTGAGACTTTGCTAGGTTCTCCTCACGCTGTTTGACGAGTTCTGAATTTCCAGCCTTGACAGACTCCTTGTAGAGTTTCACCGCCATGACAGAATCTTTCTTGACACCATGTCCCAACTGATAACAAAGTCCCATATTGGCAATCGCCTTGACATGCTTCTGCTTACCAGCCATACTAAACCATTTCAAAGCTACATCGTAGTTTTGCTTTACCTTTTTACCTGTATAGTAATAGGTTCCCAATGTGTTTTGCGACTCTGCATCTCCTTTCTTTGCCTCATCTATCAGTTTTCTAACCTCAAGAGAATCCACATTGACCGAAGTCTTTGCCTTCTTTACTTTTGCCGTTTTCTTCTGTGCGGAAACAGGAAGAACCAAACAAAAAGCCATTAACAGGACAAATAATATATGTTTATTTCTCATAACTATGAATTTTACTGAATATTACCAAAATAACTTTTTATCCAAGGTCAACGACATCATCCATTGGGTTATCCAAGTCGCTATCCGAAACATTATCATGCTCATTCTGTGCCAGATAACCAGTCTCACCGTTATTGACACTAACAATACTTTCCGAATCGCTTACAGTCAGGGTAGAAGGCACATCTGCTAGAACATTACCCGATTCATCGGTAACGACATCATAGGTATTGTCACCATCCACATCCACGGCATAAAGAGTTTCTCCATTATCGCCAGTGAATTGTGCGGCTGACAAGACTTGCCCATCAACCGTTTCCACAGTACCAACAGCTGCAATGTCAAGATTTCCCATGTCATTATCGGTTGGGTCCACCATAATAACATCATTCGTAATATCTTGTGCTACCAAACGAGGGTCTACGTCCGGAATATCATTTGTATCTATCTCGCCAGCATGAACGGTATTCTCTGTAGCTGGCTGCACATGGGTAGTAGAAATTCCTTGTGGTTGTGTCGCATTATCAGACACCTGCGGCTGAGGCTCTGTAACATGAGACTCATTCTCCGCTGGGGTTACAGTGGCATTCTGCGTTTCCGAGTCTTTATTTTCTTCCGCAGTCACAACCTCCTCAGCATTCTGACCGATAACCTCCTCGTCCATAGGACTAATAGGTTCCACGATGGCAAGCTCTTCATCGCCTCTTACAATATCAGCCGACACCACCGCACCTGCACCTAAACCAGCTGCACCAGCCAAGGCTGCACCTTTCTTGAAAGTTTCCTTAGCATTTCCATTCTTTGCATTCTTATTAATAACCTGAGTATCCATAATTGTTTGTTTTTAAATGATTTATACTTATTTTCTGATGCAAAGATACTTGTTTTTAGCGGTACTATCAAGTTTTTTCAGCCATGTTACTCCAACCACTAAGGTTCTTTGACGAAACCTAAAGTTTCTCTGACGAAGTCCCAAATACGATAAAGTTTAGTTTTTCTGTTAGATTTAGGAACAATATAAGATATGTTCTCTAGTCGTTCATTCACCCCATCCACTTTATCTATCTCTATAAGATATGCCGTATTATTATCATCACTATCCCTACATATCATAGCTAGTTCTTTTGCTTTTTCATCCAAAGGAGCATCCGAAGTTAGAATTTCTGCAATATCTTTATCCTTCACTTTGGTATAAACACCATCTGTACAAAGCATAAAAACATCATGAGGTTGTATGTTACGTATCAAAGTGATAGATGGAGTTTGATAATCTGCGGGATTATTCGTTACAAAAAGACATTTTGTTATGACATTTCTTTTTGGATGGTCGATAGCCTCAGCAGGAGTTATTACCCCTTCCTCTATCAAATCATTTACCAACGAATGGTCTTTGGTTTGGAATATAATCCCTTCCTCCTTACGTATCTGATAAATACGACTATCGCCTAGATGTGCCAGCAACATTCCCTCGCTGGTTTTCGCCATAAAGGCAAGAGTTGTAGCCATGGTTGGGCATATCGCTCTATTATTATATAAGGTATAATAGGCATGTTCTACGAGCTGCAATATATCTTCTGCCTTCAGTTCCGAACAACTTTCGTTAGCCAGATACCCTTCTATTGATTGACATACAAGTTTGCTTGCCACCTCCCCATGGTCTCTTCCCCCCACGCCATCACAAACCACGAAATACGAAGTTTGCTTGTTGGCATCTACAGGACATAAGCAATCCTCTTGGCTTTCCCGATTGCCAAGCTGGGAGAATGAACAGGGCTTAGTTATAGAAATTATCATAATTGTTTCTCCTTCCAATAACGCAAAGCCATAAACCACTAAAATTCAACAACTTGCTTATCGCTAAGCTTTCCTTTTTGTGGAGAAACCAAAATGTCCTCATTGATATGATTATTAAATGACAAGGAAATTGTACGAAAGCCTTTTCGGGTTATCTCAATTGTATCTCCCAACTTTACCATGAGGGCACAAGATTCAGCTCTTTTGATTTCTTTAGATTCGCCCGATTGCTTGTTCACGACTGCAAATATATTTTTCTCATCCACTCCCCGAATTCTTATTACGACATTATATATTCTTTCATCGTCATAAGGAACTAGCTCTATTCTGCAAGGTGATTGACCTTGTAGATGACCTTTCCGAATTTTATATTTAGGGCATACTATCGTGAACACATCTTCGATGTTGCTATAACTAGAGAATTGCGCAATACCTTGACTATTGGTTTCTTTTTCTTCACCATATATTTTTCGCTTATACTCTTCACTATTACAAGGCATCCTAACCTTGTAAGGTTCATATTTTTTCAAATTCTTATATATCAAAGTTCCTGGTAATGGTAGTTTTGTAACAGAGTCTATTACTTCGAATCGAGGCTGAAGCGTTTGGGGCAGCATTGTAATATAGAATGTAGTATTCTTTGAATCAGAAACATTAATAGTTGCAGTTTGGTATCCATAACATTCTATTGTCAACTTGTCACCGACAGCTGCAGGAATTGGTATTTTATACTGCCCTTTATTATCCAACCAGGAATCAGAACCTTTGTTAGCATCTACCACATATTCGTAAGAACTGCCATTTTTATTTACATAAGCCTTTAACCCTTTCAAAGGGCTTGGGTATCCGCCAAACAATGTTGTCTTTAAGCTACTCTCTACTATTACATTATACATCCGAGTTTGCTTTTGGGAATACTTTTGACCAGTAGCATTATTAGGTTTAGCCAAAGTAAGTATATACGTTTTTCCACTTTCCAGCTTTCCTATTCCATAATCATAGAAATTTATCATGATTGGCGTATAGTCTTTATGCGAAATACGTAACATAGAATTACCTTGTGGCATATATACCCAATATTCCCCTAACTTCGGTATCACATTTCCCATGACATTACCCTCAAACTGTACTCCATCAAGAGCTATTCCGACCTTTATCAAAGCACAATTTCTATCATTTTCATCTAGCCTTGCAGGAGTTACTGCCGATAAGTCACCCTCAGAAATGGCGAAAGATTCAACCTTCAGCTTTTGAGCAAAGCTTGATGGTATTAAGAATAAAAATAAAATAATTATCAACAAATATCGTCTCATAAGTCTTTATTTTAAATTATTCAGAAAGGGCTAAGCGAAACCCACTGAATGCATCTTTATAATTAGATTCTGCAAACATACGATAAGATAAATAGCAAATCCTAATATCAAAAAAATAGTTTCCACCACGAAGTACGTGCTTAGTACCAGCAGAAGAGCCAAGAGGATTAATTTGAGAATCATTCTGATATTGTCCCCACAAATCTTGACACCACTCCGAAACATTCCCTCCCATATCAAAAATACCTAATTCGTTCGCCTGTTTAGTGCCAACAGGATGTCTTTTATTTGAACTATTACCATCATACCAAGCTACATCCAAAACATTATTACTCCCACTATAAAGGTATCTTTTACTTTTTTTGCCTCCACGAGCAGCATATTCCCATTCCGCTTCGGTTGGTAAACGAAATTTTAATCCTGTTATTTTATTCAGTTTTTCAATAAACTCTTGACAATCATTCCAACTTACATAATTTTTGGGTAACAGGTCTCCATCATTTGTTGAATGTTTACTATCCATCACTACATTCCATAAAGCTTGTGTCACTTCATATTTACCTATATAATAATCTTCTGTCAACAAGACCTCATGTGCAGGAAGTTCAATTTTATAAGGTTCTTTTACCTCTTTTGTTGCCCCCATCATAAACGTACCAGCCTCAACCTTTATCATCTCTATGTTAATGCCATCTTTTACTGGAATTGAAATAGAATTTGCCGTTTCAGATTCTTTCTTTTTATTCTCTATTAAAGTTATTTGTTCTTTATGTCCTGCGGTTAGTTCTACTTGCTTAGATTGCCACCCAACATATAATACAGTTATAGTTACTGTTGGTGATTTAGCATCAATAAAGAAGTTTCCTTCCATATCTGTTATCGCCCAATTGTCCGTCCCATTTTCTTTAATTGCGGCACCAATAATTGGCTCACCATTAACATCTACAACCTTGCCAAAGAATTTTACATTTTGCGAATTGACAGAATTTTGATTTGTAGCTTCCTTACCCATTGTAGATGCAAGAGCAGTTTTTGCTTCTTTTGACAATGTTATCTGAAGATTACTTGGAGCAGAAGCCTTCAATTTCACCATACCCTCCTCAGATTCATAGCCATCACTTGCAACAATATAAGTATGCTGACCTACCGGCAAGGTTATCCTAGCAACGCCATTACTTCCTCTCACCATCTTGTTATCTACAAGCACAGTAGCTGAAGTTGGAGTATAGCTGATAGTTAGCGTTTGCTTCTGCTGTCCAACACTGGACATAGGTTTTGTTATTACCACAACATAAGTTCGATTGCTCTCCAGTTTCTCTACCCCATAATCTGCAAATGTCACCATTACTGGGAGATAGCTTTGAGTAAGGAGTTTCAGTTGCCTTGAACCTTGAGGCATATACACCCAGGTCTCATTGCCCTGGCTTACCAAAGGTTTGACAACATTACCTTCCACCTCTGAAATAACACCCACGAACTGTACTTTTACCAATGCACAATTTCTATCATTCAAATCCTTGCGAGGCTGAGTCTGGGCTGAAATGTCATTTTCTGCCAACTTAAAGGACTCTACTGTTAGCTTTTGCGCCCAAACAACTATTGTCTGAAGCACAAATAACAATAATAATAAGAATTTCTTCATACCAATTACATGTATCATTTTGGTTTGGACGTTTTTTACAAAGATACCGTTACTCAGAAAGAGCCAAACGGAGCCCTAGGTTGAAGTAACTAAAATCAGGTGTGCAGTAACTACGGCACGACGTACGACCGATTCTTTCTTTAGCTCCCCACCTACCACCACGAAATACACGATACACTCCCATAATTGCACCTGTAGGATTTTTTTGAAATAAGCTAGAATATGAACCATACCTGTCCTGACACCATTCCCATACATTACCACTCATATCATAAAGTCCCAACTCATTAGCTTGCTTCGTTCCGACTGGATGCTTTTTATTTCCATTGATATCATCAAACCAAGCCACATCAGAGATGTTACTACTTCCACTATACTGATAACCACGACTTTTTTTACCACCACGAGCGGCATACTCCCATTCAGCCTCAGTTGGTAAACGGAACTTTCTGCCAGTCATATTATTCAAATTCCTTATGAACACTTGGCAATCATTCCAACTAACCCGCTCTACAGGCAAATTATCACCCTTGAATTTTGAAGGATTTTTTCCAGTTACAGCTTGCCACAGAGCCTGAGTCACCTCATACTTGCCCATGTAATAATCATTGGTCAAAGTAACCTGATGAACCGGTTTTTCATCATCATAAGGATTCTGCATCTCAGAAGTAGCTCCCATCATAAAAGTACCGGCCTCAACCTTCACCATTTCAATCGTAATGCCATTCCTTAATGGGATAGAAATTACATTACTGCCGGATGAAACAGAAGAACTAGAGGTGTTGACAGAATTATTAGCTAACTCAGAAGTCTGAGAAGACAAGGTTCCAGTAATGTTCGCTGTCTGACCTTCAGAAATCATGACCGTCTTATTATCTGTAGTATAACCCTCTTCGCGTACTTCCACCTGATGGTTTCCTATCAACAAACCATTGAATACACGAGGGCTTTGCCCCAACTTCTTACCATCCACATAGACCTCTGCACCAAAGGGCTTATAGTTTACAGACAGATTGCCTAGAATTGACACCAGCTCGTCAAAGGCAACATCGAGCTTTTGCTGCTGCGATAACAGGATGGTCTTCTGCTGGCTACGATAGCCGTTTTTCTTGGCTTCTATCAGGTGCATACCTTCCTTCAAGTTTCCACTCCAGGGAGCATTACCCACAGACTTCTTATCTACATAGAGTGATACGGCAGGAGTTGGACAAGTAACTGAGACTGATGGCATAACTGACACCAAACTGACACAGATAGGAGCCATATCTCCACTGCTCACAGAGAAGGAGCCACTTTGTCTGATGTAGCCACCAGCCTCCACCTTATAAGTATGAGTTCCATAAGGGAGCATGGCGGAATATTCACCATCGGATGACACGTTCTGCTGAATACCATCTATTGTGACAACCGCATTCCTCGGCTGAACACTAATCGCATAGAAATTGCCTCCAGCATCTACCGTTTCATAACTGTCATGAGGCTTAACAATAGTCAGTACATAAGTTTTGTTACTTTCCAATTTTTCTATACCATAGTCCTCAAAAGTAATCATCATAGGTATGTAATTCCTTGCAACTATTTTTATTTGCCGAGAATTTTGTGGCATATATATCCAGAACTCATTGCTACGTTTTACGATTGGCTTCACAACATTTCCTTCAATATCAACTATTTCTCCAACATACAAAACTTTCACCAATGCACAATTCTTGTCGTTCAAATCCTTGCGAGACTGAGTCTGGGCAGAAATATCGTTTTCTGCCAGCTTGAAAGACTCTACTAGGAGCTTTTGAGAAAAAGCTGCTATCGTTTGAAGAGCAAACAACAAAAATAAGAGAGATTTCTTCATATTAATCATTATTTTTTGCTTAGGACGTATTTGAAAAGATGTCGTTACTCGGAGAGAACCAAGCGAAACCCAAGGTTGCCGTATCGATAGTTTGGCGGATAATAGTCACGGTACGATGAACGACAACACCTCATAGAACTGCCCCAGCCACCACCACGGCACACACGGTCCGCCCCACTTGTTGTACCTGCAGGATTTATTAGAGATGAGCTTCTATAAGCACCATACCAATCCTTACACCATTCAAATACATTACCTGTCATGTCATAAAGCCCAAGTTCATTCGCTTGCTTCATACCAACAACATGAGTTCCGTCAAGACTGTTATCCCAATACCAAGCCACATCCAAAATGTTACTGCTTCCGCTATACTGATAGCCACAACTCTTCTTGCCGCCGCGAGCAGCATATTCCCATTCTGCTTCTGTCGGCAAGCGAAAACTTCTACCTGTCATGATGTTCAGTTTTCTAATAAACTCTTGACAATCATCCCAACTGACACATTCTACAGGTAAGTTATTGGACCCCTTAAATCTGGAAGGATTGCTTCCCATCACAGTCTGCCACAAAGCCTGAGTCACCTCGTATTTGCCCATATAATAGTCATTGGTTAAGGTAACCTGACGCACAGGTTTTTCCCATTTAAAAGGCTTCTTCATCTCAGAGGTTGCACCCATTTTAAATGTACCCGCTTCAACCTTCACCATGTCAATCGTAATACCATTACTTACAGGGATAGAAATCTCGCTAGCACCAGATGTTACAGAAGTGCTAGAACTATCATCAGAAGTTATTGTTATAGATTGAGAAGGGGAAGTAGAAGGAATAGATTGTACAGCATCGTTTACATTAGACACTTCAGCAATAGTTTCCTTCGAAAGTTGTATCTGCAAATTGCTAGGTGCTGATGCCTTCAACTTAACCATACCCTCTTCTGATTCATATCCATCACTTGCAACAATATAAGTATGCTGACCTACCGGCAAGGTTATCCTAGCAACGCCATTACTTCCTCTCACCATCTTGTTATCTACAAGCACAGTAGCTGAAGATGGAGTATATCTGATGGTAAGCGTTTGCTTCTGCTGTCCGACATTAGCCATAGGTTTTGTCATTACCAAGACATACGTTCGGTTACTCTCCAGTTTCTCCACCCCATAATCAGCGAATGTTACCATCACTGGGAGATAGCTTTGAGTAAGGAGCTTCAGCTGCCTTGAACCTTGAGGCATATACACCCAGGTCTCATTGCCATGCTTCACCAAAGGCTTGACAACGTTCCCTTCCACCTCGGAAATCATACCCACAAACTGTACTTTTACCAATGCACAATTCCTGTCGTTCAAATCCTTACGAGACTGAGTCTGGGCAGAAATATCATTTTCTGCCAGTTTGAAGGATTTGACCATAAGTTCTTGTGCACATATTTCAAATACATGAAGCACAAAAAACAAAAACAAGAATAGAGATTTATTCATTCCTATCTTTACCTGCACAATTTCTTCTGAAAAAAAATCGGCTACGCCGATAGTTATTGATTCGATGTCTGTCGAGATGGTTTTCTCCGAAAAGATGTCGTTACTCGGAGAGAACCAAGCGGAGCCCAAGGTAGCTGTCGCGATCATCCGGCGCGTAACCGTAACGGAACGCCGAACGACAGCCTCTCGCAATGCAATTCCAGCCACCACCTCGCCCCACGCGGAACGCCCCACTAACAGCACCTGTAGGATTCGTCTGGGATGCACTTACATAAGAGACATAACTATCCTGACACCATTCATAAACATTACCACTCATGTCATAAATTCCTAACTCATTGGCTTGCTTCGTACCAACAGGATGAGTCTTGCTGCCACTATTTCCATCATACCATGCCACATCAGAGATATTAGAACTACCACTATACTGGTAGCCACGGCTCTTTTTGCCGCCACGAGCTGCATATTCCCATTCCGCCTCTGTTGGCAAGCGGAATCTTCTACCAGTCATCTTGTTCAGTTTGGAAATGAATTTTTGGCAATCATTCCAACTTACCCACTCTACAGGAAGGTTATCACCCTCGAAAAAAGAAGGTTTCCTACCCATCACTGCTTTCCACAGAGCTTGGGTTACCTCGTACTTACCCATATAGTAGTCTTTGGTCAAGGTAACCTGATGAACAGGTTTTTCATTATCAGTTGCTATTCCTTCTTCCATCTCGGAAGTAGCACCCATCATAAATGTACCGGCCTCAACCTTCACCATTTCTATACTAATGCCGTTCTTCACTGGGATAGAAATATCATTACCGTCAGAGGAAACAGAAGAGCTGGAGGCATAGCCATTAGAGGAAGAGGCTGTGTTTGAAGCCAAAGTGCCAGAGATGCTAGCAGTCTGCCCCTCAGATATCGTGACAGACTTTTTATCTGTTGTATAACCATCCTTTCTCACCTCCACTTGATGATTACCCACCAGCAAGCCATTGAAAACACGAGGGCTTTGCCCCAACTTCTTGCCATCTACATAGACATCAGCACCAAAGGGCTTGTAGTTCACTGACAGATTGCCAAGGATTGACACTAGCTCGCCAAAGGCAACATCGAGTTTCTGCTGCTGCGACAGTTGGATGGTTTTCTGCTGACTGCGATAGCCGTTCTTCTTAACTTCTATCAGGTGCATTCCTTCCTTCAAACTACCACTCCAAGGAACATTACCTACTGACTTTTTATCTACATAGAGCGATACGGCTGGAGTAGGACAGGTTACAGAGACGGCTGCTAAGGCAGACACCAAACTGACATTAATAGGAGCCATATCTCCACTGCTCATTGAGAAGGAGCCACTCTTGCTGATGTAGCCACCTGCCTCTACCTTATAAGTATGAGTGCCATAAGGGAGCATGGCAGAATATTCACCGTCGGATGAACTTTCTTGCAATACACCATCAACCGTAACCTTAGCATCCTTCGGCTGCACACTAATCGCATAGAAATTACCTCCAGCATCTACTGGTTCATTCTGAGCACTTGGCTTGACGAGAACTAGAACATAAGTTCGATTGCTCTCAAGTTTCTCGACCCCATAATCAGCAAAAGTCACCATTGCTGGGAGATAGCTTTGAGTAAGAATCTTCAGCTGCCTTGAACCTTGCGGCATATACACCCAGGTCTCATTACCATGCTTCATCAAAGGCTTGACAACATTACCTTCCACCTCGGAAATTGTACCCACGAACTGCACTTTCACCAATGCGCAATTCCTGTCGTTCAAATCCTTACGAGGCTGAGTTTGAGCAGAAAGGTCACCAGTTATAACCTTAAACGATTTTATCGTAAGTTCTTGTGAATAAACAGAACTTACAACAAGAAAAAATACGGCGAAAACAATTAAATATCTTTTCATTATTTTTCTGAACATTCTATTCTGAAAGAGCTAAACGCATTCCCGTGTATATGCTATAAAAACCTTCTGGCTTTTCATCCAAATATAAAGAAGTACAATATTTAGCATTGTCGCTCCAGCTTCCTCCACAAAGTATGCGAGATGCCCCATGCAACGATTTACTGGATTTCTTTGTCGACTTACCTAAATCTTGACACCACTCCCATACATTTCCTGACATATCATATAGTCCTAATTCATTTGGCATCTTTGTACCGACAGGATGCGTTTTATCTTTACTATTACTATCAAACCATGCAACCTCAGAAAGTTTATTACTTCCACTATATTTATAACCACTACTTTTACTTCCACCTCTTGCTGCATATACCCATTCTAAAGCAGTAGGGAGCCTGAAGTTTTTACCTGTCAACTCATTCAGTTTCTTTATAAAATCCTGACACTCTGTCCATGTTACTTTTTCCACTGGCAAGTTATCCCCCTTGTTTTTTGCAGGATTACTACCCATAACAGCTTGCCATAAAGCTTGTGTCACCTCAAATTTTCCTATATAATAGTCATTAGAGACATTTGCCACAAATTTTGTAATCCCTTTAATCCCTTTGCCAAAGGATATTGTTCCTTTTTCAACCTTTACCATTTCTATACAAACTCCCTCTTTTACGGGAATAGTTATTCGCTCTTCTGTAAAAGAAGATGTTGTTGGATTTATTTGATGTGCTATATTTTGTATAGAAGTACTTTCCCCTAAAGACGTTACGTCTGTTTGGGCTGTTTGTTGCTCTTCTTTGGTAAAAGTGCTTTCGTTTTTACCAGTTGAAAGTATTTCCTTGTTCAATGCAACTTGAAGGTTACTTGGGGATGAACCTTTCAACTTAACTGTTCCTTCTTCCGATTCATAACCATCACAAATAACCATATAAGAATGCTGTCCTATAGGCAATGTTGTCTTTACTATGCCATTTGAACCTTTAATAAGTTTACTATCAATGAGTACCATGGCCGAACTAGGAGAATACCTGATAGTCAAAGTTTGTTGTTGAACAGTTTGTGGAACATTAGATACCTTCAATGTCAATTGATAAGTTCGATTACTCTCCAATTTCTCAATGCCAAAATTCGCAAATGTCACCATAATTGGGGAACAATTTGGATGTTTTACTTTCAGCATACGACAGCCTCGTGGCATATATACCCAATATTCACCCACCTTATTTGCAATCTCCCCCATTATATTACCTTCAAATTGAACACCTTGCAATCCTATACCAACTTTTACTAACGCACAATTTTTGCCGTTTAAGTCTTTGCGCGGTTGAATTTGGACCGACAAATCAGAAGGAACAAGGGTGAAATACTTAACAGCTAAATCTTGCCCTTCCACTCGCCCCACGATTAAGAGCAACAATATGATTGCTATGAGTTTTCTCATTTTTATACGAACATTTTAAGTCGTTCACTAAATATCAATACATAATCTGAAAAGTTCTCACTTACAGGTAATCAAATGTTGTATTTCCAAACCTATCTATCAATCCCCATTTTTCATAATCAAGCCAAATCCCTCTGAAAAAGGTTTTCTAAATCCACTTGAAAATAGTTCTTTTGCTTTATCGTTAGAAAAATGAAATTCTGAATTGATGAGTTTTTTTCCAAACTCATCTATATAATAAAAAGTATTCTTATCACAGACTAACAAAAAACCTCCAGAATACCCCGCTGTTGCACATAAAATTTTCTGAGGATAGATAAATTTCAAATTTCCTTCTGTATCATAACATTTTTTACCATCAAAATGAAGATTATTATAATTTCCTACAAGATAACCATCTAAATCAGTTCTTTCTTCTGTCAAGAAATTATATAAAAAATATTTTTCGTTTATCTTGCACATTACTAATTTAGGACTATACTCTTTAACCCTATCACTTTCAAAAGTATAAAGTTGTCCAACTAGAGAGCCTGTTTTATCAAATGCAAACAATGAGCACTTTTTATTGTTTTCTATCAAAATATAATCTTCATTTACACACCGAACATAGCCATTATAATCAAATATTTTACAAATATACTTTTTCTTTACAACTTCACTCTGCCCTCCTACTCTGCTATACTTATATATCTGTTTATCAGAAGCAAAGATTATTTTATCTTTCAAAACCCATATTCCCTTATAATCACTAAGAGGCAAAACAATTTGTCCAAATTCATTCAGAAGCCCCCTTTTCCCATTATTGCGATTATATATAATAGATAAGCCATTATAAAATGGCTGTAAACCTATCTTTTGTTTCCCTTTTAACTTAGACTCATAATCAGAATTCCGATTATTTATAACAGTGCCCGCTTTACTTAAAAAACAATTCTTTCCATCTAAAGATACTGCGAGTTTGTCTTCACTATACATTTTAGGCCACTCCAAAAACATTCTACTAAAACTCATTTTGTTTCCTTCCTTAGTTATCAAGTCGACATTTCCATATCCATAATCAACAACCATTACGCCCTCAGAGAAACCTATTGGTTCACTATAAGAGCTTATGTTATTAAAAACTGTAGCCAATTCTTTTGTTATGGCATTATGCGCTCTTTGGGCAAATAAGATTGTATCGCACAAAGCTATCTTATCATAAAGAGCAGAATTAACAAATTGTTTAAATTCCGGCTGTAGAATTTCTTCATAATATGTTTTTGCTGCCTTATAATCCTTTTTATTATAACATGATTCCGCTTTTGCTAAAAGCGCATCATACTGTTTTTTAAAAAGATTATCCAATTTAAATGTATTCTTTTCTACCATACGAGCTGTCAAGCTTAAATCGTACGTTCTATTACCTTCTAATCTGTCAACACCATAGTTTGCAAACACTATCAATACTGGTGAATAATCAGAATGCGTTACTTTAAGCATGCGACTACCCCGTGGGATATAAACCCAATATTCCCCGACCTTATTTACAACATTGCCTACAACATTGCCTTCAAATTGCACTCCTTGCAAACCTATCCCAACTTTTACCAATGCGCAATTCTTATCATTCAAATCCTTACGAGGTTGAGTTTGAGCAGAGAGGTCACTTTCTGCAATACCAAAGGATTTTACATGCAATTCCTGAGAATAAACAGAAATGGAGAATAGTAATAGTATAAAGAGAGCAAATACTTTCCTTATTTTCCCTACTTTAAAAGTAATATACTTCATTCTTTAACTAAACATTTTTACTAACAAACAAAATACAAAGAAAATCAAAGCCACAATTAAGCAAAGTATCTTTGCGAACCAAAGTCCCCATTCTACTTTTATTATCGCTTTCGGAAAATCTGTTGCAACATATTCAGTTCTTTTAGGACTGGCCACATATGATAATGGCTTTTTAAGCCTGTAACTTGCATACAATAGATTCACTATCACGTTCAGAATCAAATGAGTAAGTTCTAAAAGTATAACCAACAAGCAAGATATTATTATGACTTGTGCATAATGATTATGCAACAACTCATCCAACTTATACTCACCTTTTTCAACCAATAGCCAAATCAGTCCTAACCCTGTAATTGACAAATACCTAATATTATCAGAAATTTTACTAGAATATTTGACAGCACGATCAATACGCTCTTTATGTCTTTTTTGATATCCCCAATATTGCTTGTCATTTCAACCTATGATTTTTGCGTAATTCTACTGCCTTTACCGCCCTAATTACCCGTTTATATTTTGCTAAGTTACTTAAAGCCCCCATTGGTACTTTACTTCCACCATCTTCATCACCACGCCCTTGCAGCCTCAGCTTTTGGTAATTCACTCCTTTCAAAGCATGTTCCAAGTCGTATTTTTTAACTTGACGTAGAGGCAATTGCTTATTTGTGTACCTTTTAGCCAATACAATTTTTGAATGTTTTTTCATTGTTTACATTTAATTCAAGACTCATAGACAACATATATACTTTAGAAAATATCTTTATTCGGAGAGGACCAGACGAAATCCTGTTCCGCTGCTATTACGACCATTTGGATGCCCATAGTGACGGGACGAGGAACAACACCATCCACTAAAACTATCACAGGAACCACCACGACGCACACGATACTCTCCATTACTTGCACCTATAGGATTTACCTGAGAAGACTTAGAATATGGACCATACCAATCTTGACACCACTCTTCAACATTACCAGACATATCATAAATTCCCAATTCATTTGCTTGTTTTGCACCTACAGGATGAAGCGCACGACCACTATTATCACCATACCAAGCTACATCAGAGATATTATTGCTTCCACTATACTGATAACCACGACTTTTCTTTCCTCCACGAGCGGCATACTCCCATTCTGCCTCTGTCGGCAAACGGAACTGTCTACCAGTCATACTATTCAATTTATTTATAAACTCCTGACAGTCAATCCAAGTAACGAAATTTACAGGATAATTTTCACCCTCCTTAAAGAAAGAAGGATTATTTCCCATAACAACCTCCCACAAAGATTGAGTTACCTCGTACCTACCTATATAGTAATCGTTGGTCAAAGTTACTCGATGTACAGGTTTCTGATCATTAACTAGATCCTGCAAATCTATTGTTGCTCCCATTACAAACGTACCTGCCTCTATCTTTACCATCTCGATTTTTATATCATTTGTTAAAGGAATGCTGATAACACCATCTCCCGATGATACAGAAGAGGCAGAATCCAAAATAGTTTGTTTCTGTTGAACAACCGCATTCGTTGGTTTTTCTAATGTCAAGACATAAGTAACACCACTTTGTAACTTCCCCAAACCATAGTCAAAGAAATTAATCATCAGAGGAGTATAATCTTTATGAAGGATGCGAAGCATAGAATTTCCTTGGGGCATATATACCCAATACTCTCCTATCTTATGTTCAACCTTTCCCATTAAATTACCATCAAATTGAACATCATCAAGAGTTAAACCAACTTTGATTAATGCACAATTTCTGTCATTCGTATCCAAACGTGGCTGAATTTGGGCAGATATATCCCCTTCTGATACTTTCAAAGATTTCACTATTAATTCTTGCGAGAATGCGACTGAAAATAGAGAAATCTGCATCAAGAGAAAAACAAAGAATCGTTTCATCATATTTTATCTAACAATTGTTTCAATTTTCTCTCCATTTCGATAAAGACCACCATTCTGCACTACCCCATTTTCACAGTAGCCGTCGATATAATCGCCAGCTTGAGGAACAGTAGAGCAACCTGCCACCGCATGGGAACTATGAAATTTCATTCTACCATTGCCATGTGGCTTTCCATTGAGGATACCACCTGTCCACGTAGCATAACCAAGATTTATGGTTCCTGATGTTGCTGTTTCTTTCTTTACAGGCTTTACTGATGGCGGTTCATCATCAGCCCCTTCATGTTTTACCACCTTACCAGTGGTCTTGGCAGGTTGCTCTTCCATATGAGGATTGTCCGTTTTTGGAGTTTCAATATTTTCCTTAGCCGTAAACTTAGCAATATGTACTGTATCTTGTGATACGGAATCCGTTTTAATATCTTGATGAGCGACCTCCGTAGACTTGCCCTTGTCACCGAAATGGTTCTTTGCATACCAACCGATGCCACCTACCAATAAGAGACCTATGACAAGAGCTGCAAACTTTCCGATAGGCTGCGAACTGGCAGAACTAGGAATCACGGGGTCTGTAACAATAGGTCCACTTGCATCCATATCCACATTTCCACCCATCTGCGATTTGCCCTGCTGCAATATATTTTGGAAGTCTAGGATGGTTTGCGGATGACAAAGACTATCCTTCTGCATTCCACAGATGATGGCATCCATCGTATTCTGCGAGATGTTTTCAGGCAAAGCTCGATATATCTTATGAACACTTTGCTCCGAAGCATCGTTTGGTTCCTTGCCTGTTACCATATATAATAAGGTGGCAGCTAGCGAATAAATATCCAACGAAGGCAGAAACTCAGAAACGGATTGCTTCAATTCTATTGGCGAATAGCCCCTGGAATATCCACCAATCCCCTTGTTTCTCTTGGGCTTTCCATTCTCGAAATACACAGCTTGGCCGAAATCTATCAGCATCGGTTTTACCGATGCTCCCTCACTCATCATCATGATGTTATCGGGTTTGATGTCCAAGTGCAAGATATGATGATTATGGAGATAAGAGAGCGCACCAGATATTGAACAGGTGATTTCCTTGGCTTGGCTCTCAGACAAACATCCTCCTTGTTCGGAAACATACTGATAAAGCGATACATTGCCAAGGTATGCCATCACATAATAAACTGTGTTGTTCTGTTCAAACACCTCGTTCACTGGCACGATATTGGTATGTTTCAATGAATGAAGGATTTTCGCTTCCTCTTGGAAATCTTGCTTCGCCTGCTTAAATATCTGTTGGTTCTCTTGTGCCACCAGTACATTTCCATGGGCATCCCTAGAACAAATCTTGCCCATAAAGAATTCCTTGATGGTAAATGTAGCAACCTGAGAAATGTTGCCTACCATAATCTGCGCCTTGGCTAGGTAAGTGATGCCAAAACCACCCTGATGTAGTTGTTTATCTATCGTATATGTCGTTGCTCCTTTCAGAACGGAGCCTATTGCTAATGCGTTCTCTATCATAACTTATTTATTTGTAAGACAAAAGTGAGTTTTACCTAATATGAATTCTTGGTCTAACTGGATGTAAACCGACGTACCTACAGGTATCATCTTTCCTGAAAGATAAACAGGATTCTTGGAGCGATTAACGGTCAGGAGGTATTTGTAGGAATGTCCCACTGCCTCGACAAGAATCGTTACAGAGCGATGGCTAATAGTCCTATCTCCCTCTATCATAATATCAGAAGGAGAAGACGAGTCATACATGCCTATCGTATTGGATCCCAACTGCAAACCATAATATTTGTCTTTGTTGTAGAAGTGCCTCTTTTTCTGCAAGAGCCTGGCTACCACACCCGAAGGAGTTCCATTGGTAGGAATAATAGGGTCTGTTGCAGGATGGGATGACTTTTCCGAGTTTCCATCCATACCCATTCGAATTTGCTTCTCGGTGATTTTCACGCCAAACGTTTGTCCACATTCTAGATGAGGACATTTTACCTTGACCAAGCCTCCCTGTCCTGGCGAATAAAACTTCACCACTTGTCCACATTTGGGGCATTTTGTCGCAATGACTGGTTTCTTATTTTCTTCCATCGCTATTTTTACCAACTCATTAACACATTATTATATAGTGCCTTTGATGTCACCAATTGAGGATGCTGTCTCTTGTTATGCAGCTGTACATCTTTATGAATATACTTGAAAAGTTCGATGGCGGTAATGTTCTTGTCGCCATCGCTATCCGCCTTCCCACGCAAGCCCTTCATAATACCATTGGTCATCAATCCCGAACCAACCAAAGGACTCTCTGAAGAAGTTTCGCTAGAACGAGAGGATAGATATACGATATACCGAGGATTGCTCTTCATAATGTTTTCCCATGCCTTTTCATTGGCACTGACAGAATTCTTGGAATGCATATTGTTAGCAGCAGTTCCAGAGTAGCAAGCATCAATATAACATACGATATCCTTGGCTGGGCACTGGTCTAACTCTCGGAACAGCTCATTATACGAGAGCATCTGCGAAGAAGTGGATGCATAAGTACAAATGATGTTCTCCATACCATGCCCACTATAGGAAAATACAATCCTATCATTGGAGGTTGCTATATTTCTTACCTTTCTGATGGCAGCGATGACATTGGCACGAGTAGCATTCTGAGAGGTTAGCAGAACTACAGTCGCTCCCTTCGACTTATATAACGAAGCCAGACTCTTGGCATCCTTGGTAGACTGGGTGAGGTCGTTAGCCGTTCCTTCATAATTAGACACACCAGTAATGATGGCGTATGTTTTCTGTGCAAGCGCAGTTGTTGCCAGTAAAAAAGCAGACAAGCATGTTAGGACTAATCTTTTCATGATGTTTATATGTTTTAAGCGTGAGCCTTGCAACGGCTACACATTTGGTTCTTGAATTCGATTTCCGAAAGAGGCTTCGCACAACAAGGGCAAATCAACTTACCCGAATATTTGCTATTGAAATTCTTCAATTTCGAGTCTTTACCTATATATATGTTGATGAAAGCCTGTAGTATAGTGGTAAACACGGCTGTCACCGCCACTCCATATACCTTCTGATGCAACGGCAACAGCAAGGTGAGCATCAGTCCAATCATCGCCGAGATAAATCCTGGCAAGAACTTCATCATGTTCTTTTTCTGCAATTTGGCATCTATCTCCGTTTTCTCCCTGATTGCCTTGTCATGAATTTCAAGAACATACCGAAACTCCTGTTGATAATTCTTAGGGTCTTCCTCCAAGACATGATGGGCATAGAAAGTGAATCCCATGCTTGTTTGGTCGGCAAGAACGATACGAGTAAACTCGGTAATGTTCACCCTCTTTATCTGGACTAGTTCATCATTCTCATTGATGATGTATGTGCCATTCGTGGAGTTGAGGTCTTCCAAAATCCACTGTCCACTATCCGTAACAGTAATCTTGGCATGTTGCCTACTTACCCTCGAACCATTGATGGCAAACCTCTGGGTTCCCTCTTTTCCAATAATAACTTCTAGCATAATTCATTCTTCTTTATGGTGCTCTTGCTGACCAAATCCTTGTATTTCTTCAACAAAGGCTTTGGAAGTTTGAGCGTTATGGTATTCTTCATGCAATCAGACAAAACAAGGTGCTGTTTCAAAACATTTATGTCGTAGAGAAACCACTGATTGATGATTACACTTCTTCCTAATCTCACAAAAGGACTGACTTCTCCATCTGCATACGAAGCCGATACCAAAGTCTCCACCTTAGAAATACCAAACGACAGAACGGTCGTCATACCACCTATGTAGCATATCTTGGTGTAATTGCCATCAGCCATAATATATGCTATGTTATCAACAAATAGCATAATCATTTCGTCTCGATTGTTGAGACAAATCTTTTTCATAAGCTATACATTATTATATATTACTACTTTATCTTTTCCAACAAGCCTGTCGGCACATACGCCGTACTCACCAAGCACACACCTTTCACCTCGACAACTACCCTCTGCTGTCCGCCGAGCCTAGCCACCCTGCCGACCACTCCCTTAAACTCGCCGCCTGTCACCTTCACCAAGTCGCCACTCTTAAAGTGGCACAGGTCTTCGCTCACCACCTTCACCTTATCTATATCCACACTCGTTACCTTGATGAAATTCATCATGGCAGCATAGGGGATGGTGAGAGGTGGATTCTTGCCCGCCTCATCTTGCTTGAAATGATCATAATAAGGATTGAGGAAATTCAAATCGTCGTTATTGAGTATTTGGGAGATTGTTTCTAGAGTGGCATACACAAAGAGGAAATTAGGCAGGAAAGGCTCTATCTTGAATCGTCGCTTTCCTTTGACAATCTTCGCAACGTGCCGCAAAGGGAGATAGCATTCGGCATCTATTCTATTACCGTCGGGGCTATTTCGTTTGCTCAGAATATAATCGTAGGCTTTCTTCTCACGATGGTAAGTGGCTCGCAACACGTACCATTTCTTCATTGGGTTTGGAGCATATCTTACCGACACCTCATTTTGTGTATTATTGAGGGGGACATCGGAGGTAAGTCCGACGTGGGGAGATACTTTTCTACCTCCATCGGGTGCCACATTAATCAATGTTGACATGGTATTTTCCTAGTTTCTTAGAAAAATCCTCAAAAACGAACGGACACAAAAAGAGCGCGGAGCCAGTCTGCTGCCCGTCCCACGCTATTAAGGCCTTCGCATTGCCCTGTCTGTCGAAACGAACAACGCTGGAAGCCCCACGCCGATGTAAGTATATAGTACCACCTATCAACTCATTGCTAAATGCTATGAGCCAATAAGGGTTGTATATATGATACATCCCAAGGGGCGTCCCCGTTGCTTTGTTCTTGACAGACATTTGGAAGTTGCGAAGTTCTAATAGCGTCAAAACCAAAGCGTACAGTTACGCCTTTATGTATATATGTCCATCCCACCTTCGCCCAGTTGGAGCTTCCAGTAAGGATATGACACCGCAAAAGTAACAAATATTATCGAATCTACAAAACTTTTAGCGAAAAAGTTTCGAAAAAAGTTATGTAAGGGGAAATTGCGGTGAAAAGGAGGGGAGCTGCGGAGCATGATTCTTCCAACAAAAGGGATGATATTTAGAAAGAAGTACGGCAAGCGATAAAGAACCAACAAATATACGCACGTATAAATCTTTTTTCACGAAAAAGTATCAAAGTCTCATTTTTAGGCATAAAACGAGGTTTATATCTTTAATATACAGAGCTTTATCATGAATGAGACTTCTCTAAAAACGAAGGGAGAAGTATCATCGAAGTATCATAAATTAGGGAGAAGTATCATGATTTTGCTGCTTAGCATCGAAAAAAAACTTTATGAAGTGATAATAATAGCATTTATAAGGCAATAAACAGGATGTTTTTGCGTTTAGTAAAACAGAATGTTTTATTCTTAATACTTAAGAAACATGGATGAAAAGGAATTACTGAAAAAGGCTTTTGAGTACGGAAACGTACCTAGCAACATCACCTACTGTTTCACCGAACCATGTCCGATGAAAAACAAATGTATTCACTATCTATCCGGTCTCTACAAAAACGAGAAGACTGATAGAGGGGATGCCATCTTCCCAAATGCCCTGAAAAATGGGAATTGCAAGTACTTTGCTCCGCTGCGTGTCGTGAAAATGGCATGGGGATTCGACAAACTCTTTGCAGAAATGAAAGTGAAAGACGCTCCTGCTCTGCGCGCCGAAATGAGAGACTACCTCGGCAGCAAAGGACAATACTACCGTTACAAACTGGGACAACTGAAACTCCTACCGGAACAACAGGTATATATCAAACAGCTCTTCGCCAGATATGGATATAAAGATGTTGAATTCGACCATTTCTCAGAAGAGATTGATTTCACTAAAAGCTAATTTTTTCTCTGTCCTCCAGATGTACAGCCATGCCATTTAAGCGGTCCCACAGAGAACACGTGACGGGCTACCGGTGAACACGTGACGGGCTACTGGAGAACAAGCGACGGGCAGTCATTGCCCGTACTACGGGAAACGAGTGCCCAATTTACCAATCAAACTTTGGGCAACGCTGATAAGATTTTATAGTTTATAGTTGACAGTTTATGATTAATAGTTAACAAACAAACATCCTAATCAATATATTCAATGAAAGTAACTATCGTTCATACAAACAATAAGAAGCAGCTCCTCGTCAGCACCAAGACGATGGAGAAGTTGCTGCAACGTATCGCAAAAGATGACAGCAGACTTACTGTTACCCATTTCCGCGAATACGTGTCCTATATGGAAAGCGGCTACGAATATTACAAGGATATGCCAACATGGATGCACATCTACCCCGCTGCTGAATTCGCCAAAGACGAAAACAACAACCTGAAGATGAAGGCGTGCAACGGTATCCTGATGCTGAAATTCGGAAACATCACAGACGCAGACGGCGTGGAGGGCGTGAAGCGCTCGGTTGCCATGCTGCCTTCAACCTTTGCTGCGCTGGAAGGTGCTGATGGTAAGTCGGTTATCGTATTGGTGAAATTCTGCAATGAAGATAATTTGCTGCCTGTTGAGGAGGCGGATGCCGAACGGCTGTACCGCATCGCTTACCAGCAGATTCTGCCTGTATATCAGGCGATTGCCAAAGCTTCGGTGCTCACAGACGGACCGAAACCTTCTATAGAAGCGGGCTCAAACCTGTCTTTTGAACCTTCGATGCACAACAGTTTTATGATGACGCTCGATGCGAAACCTTATTTCAACAGTAAGGCGGTAGCGATGAAAATTGACAGCAACATGCACCCTCAGAACCAGGCTTTCAACACGGAAGATAATCAGCAGATGATTCCTGGTTCCGGTACTTCGGAAGAAGAAAAGAAAGTTGACAAGAACAGCGTTCGCGAGAATATCATGAGCATGATGCAGCTGCTGAAAAGTAAATATAACTTCAGATACAACACGGTGATGAAATTCGTGGAATACATGCCGAAGGAGAAGGGTTGGTATGGTTTCCAGCCCGTAGATCCGAGAGTGCAGAAGCGCATGACGCTGGAGGTGCAGCTCGCTGATATCCGGGTGAGCATCAAGGATGTCAGGAATTTTCTAGAGTCTGATTACATCAAGAATTATAATCCGATAGATGAATATCTCTTCCAATGCTACGACAAATGGGACGGGAAGGACCATATACGTGCCTTGGCTCGTACGGTTCCTACCAACAATCCTTACTGGGCAGACTGGTTCTACACCTGGTTTCTGGGCATGGTTGACCAGTGGCGCGGCTTTACCCATCGTCAGTATGGCAACTCGGTGGCTCCGCTTCTCATTTCCAAGCAGGGTTACAACAAGAGTACTTTCTGTCGCCGGCTGTTACCACCGGAGCTGCAATGGGGATATAACGATAATCTGATTCTGTCAGAAAAACGTCAGGTTTATCAGGCGATGGCGCAGTTTATGGTCATCAATCTCGATGAGTTCAACCAGATTTCTCCACAGGTGCAGCAGGGATTTCTGAAGAATCTCATCCAGTTACCTACGCTGAAATACAAGCCTCCGTATGGCAGTCATGTCATGGAATTTCCTCGTCTCGCCTCGTTCATCGCCACGAGCAACATCACGGATATTCTCACCGACCCATCCGGCAACCGAAGGTTTATAGGCGTGGAACTGACGGGGCCAATCGATGTGAGTGTGCGTCCGAACTATCAGCAACTTTTCGCCCAGGCGCTGACCGCCCTGCACAATGGCGAGAAGAGTTATTTTGATGCGGAACAGGTGAAGTTGATCATGAAGAACAACTGCCAGTTTGAGGTAGCTGAGCCGATAGACCAGTATTTCCAGCTCTATTTTGATTTGGTTGAGAATGAGAAAGAGGGTGAATATCTGACTGCCGCCGAGATTTTCGACTATCTGAAAAAGCAGATAGGTTCATCGCTCAAGGTGAACAGTTTGATGGGATTCGGCAGAAAACTGGCGAATATGAGTGAGTTAAAACATAAGAGATTTGCAGATGGAATGAAGTATCTTGTAAAGAAAAAGTGAAATAATGATACTTCTATGAGACTTTAATGAGACTTCTCGACACCAGAACCGAGAAGTCTCATTTCTTTTATCTTATTATCTATCAAGTCTTTAAGTCAACATTTCCAATAGAGAATGAGACTTTGAGACTTTTTCTCAAAAAAAACTTTTTCACGTAAGAAAGAAAGCTTTTGCCCTTACAGGGCGACAGGCTTGTATCTATCATTACCCAGGGTGTTGCCCTGGGCTAAGAGCTTCTGCCCTTTCAGGGCGTGTGGGGTTTACATCTGAAAATGCTTATCCTTTAGATAGCATAAAGGAAGGTGCGGATGAACCAGTAGCAAACGATACCTGCGATGTAACCTACGAAAGCAATCCAGGAGATATGCTTCATATACCAGCCGAAGGTTATCTTCTCCAAGCCCATTACTACCACACCTGCGGCACTACCGATAATCAGCATTGAACCTCCTACACCGGCACAGTAGGCGAGCAACTGCCAAAAGACACCATCCACAGCCATATCGCCAGCGGCAGCCACAGGATACATTCCCATACAGCCGGCTACCAGAGGCACATTGTCAACAATACTTGAAAGCACACCGATGATACCAGTTACGAGGTAGTGGTTGCCATCGAATACGACGTTCAAGCCCTGACCCAAAGCAGTCAATACGCCAATTTCAGCCAGGCAGGATACTGCCATCAGGATACCGAGGAAGAAGAGGATGGTACTCATATCAACACGAGAAAGCAACTTGGTTACTCGCTTCTGAGTACCCTCGGCATCAGCTCCACGATGCAAACTGCGATAGAAAACTTCGGTAGCAGTCCAGAGAACGCCCAATACCAGGAGGATTCCTACGAATGGAGGCAAGTGGGTGATACTCTTGAAGATAGGAACGAAGATCAAGCCGCCTACTCCCAACCAGAACACAGCCTTGCGCTGACCTTCGGTGAAATCGCTGACCGATGCATTCTGCTGGTCAGAAACCTCAGGCATCACGAGTTCGCCCTTCAACATGGTCTGAAGGATGAGGGCAGGAATCACCATGGAAACCACAGACGGGATGAAGATTTCGGCGATAACGCCGGCAGCAGTAATCAGTCCCTTGTTCCAGAGCATGATGGTGGTAACGTCGCCGATTGGTGAGAAGGCACCACCCGAATTGGCAGCGATGATGACGAGGGATGCATAAACCATGCGATCCTTGTGGTCGGTGACGAGCTTTCGGAGAATCATGATCATCACGATACTGGTGGTCAGATTGTCGAGGATTGCAGAGAGGAAGAAGGTAAGGACAGCGATACGCCAGAGGAGCGCACGCTTCGACTTGGTCTTCATCACCTTGCGAACCCAGTTGAATCCGCCGTTCTGGTCAACGATTTCCACGATGGTCATCGCACCCATCAGGAAGAAGAGTGTTGTGGCAGTATCGCCCAGATGTTCCTGGATGATTCCGGTCACCTTCTCCACCATTCCAGCAGCGCCGCCTGTATAATCAGGGTGCATCAACTGGAGATACTGCATTGGATCCATCATGTAGAGGGTCCAACAACCTACCAACATCAACAGGGCAATTGCTGCCTTGTTTACCTTTGTCAAGCTTTCGGTAGCTATGAGTGCATAGCCGAGCACGAAAACGACAATAATAGAAATTGTAAGTGTAGTCATTACTTTTTATTTATTATTAGATATTCTTTTTTTCCTTTATGTATGATTTGGTACTCACAATTGCCAAACGGCTGCAAAGATACAAAAAGAAAAGCAATAACCACCCTTTTCTGTATTATATTTATATGAAATCGTTTACTTACTTACGGTTTTAACCTGATAATAACCGATTTCGCCCTGTATGGTTGAGGCATTTCATAAATTTATTGCTCTGAAGATATCGAAGCAAACAAAGTTACTTTTTGCGAAGTTGCTACTCTGTATGTCCAGTAGAGACTGCACTCTTCAGGAAAAGTATCCATGTATTCATTGAGAGAAGCCAAATGCTTGGATAGAGCCTTCTCATCATACTTGCCTACTGTAAACGACAGAAGATATTTGCCATTGTCTTTTAGATTGACTGACTTTAGGTGGCAGATAGCCTCAGCTATGTCGTCTTGATATTCATACGAATAGACAGATACCACATTCTTTCCTCTGATGATATCGGCGAAACTTCTGAAATCAAAGCCTACCATACCATGAATCTCCACATTCTCATGGTACACTTGCAAGAAGTGCTTCAATTCCATGTATGGATTGCAGCCTGGATTTTGCTGAAAAGACAAGATAGAGTCGATATCGGATTCATCCTTGATGCAGAGTTCCGGAGTCATCTTTACGACTACATTCTTTCTGGCACGTTCGTGGTTCTTCAATACCTGATGAATATGTTCTACTCCTTCGGCAGTAGATACCACTACCATATTGATAAGTGTGCAAGAATGGTTCTCGATGGAATATATTCCATCTGAGCGAAGCTGATTGATAGCTTGCTGACTGACATCGTCAGCAGCTATCAGCAGCAATGAATCAAATGCGATTTCTTTCATGAGATTGATGCTTGGTAATTATAAACTACAGCTTGTCTATGATGCCATGCTTTTTCAGAATTTCAAAACGGGTTTCCATAAACTTAAGCATCTTGCCATTGTGCATATCTGCCAAAGTTTGAGGATCATCCCAATCATACCAATTCTTATCACATTTTTCACATTTTCTATTCTCGTCACTTAAATACGAAAATCCCCAAGGGAATTCTTTCCATTGCTCTTCAGAAAGTTTACCCGGAAGATTCTCTTGTGTGAACTCAGGATACTCGTCATCTGGATTGCCAGACTCTATCTTAAATTTATGTTTCAGCTCTTCCAGATTTGAATAGTCCCCATTAATAATAGACAACCCATATAACATTCCGCCATTATTATAGTCTGTTCGTGAGAAATAGCCAACCACGAATCCTACTTGTGATTGACACTTCTTCTTTCCTACAAAAATCATCCAAACATCTTTATCTTTATCCCATTTAATGATGTCAACATACCCATTATCATTTTCACGAAGTTCAAGACCATATTCACCTGCCTTTTGCACTAGCTTTTCACAGAAGTCTTTTCTGATTTTCTCTTTTATCTTTTCCCCACTATGTATGATATTAAGTGTCACATCTAATAAATTTTCATCTGAAAACAACAAATTCCACAATTCATTTTGATATTTTCCTTCCATAATCTGTCTTGTATTTTTTATATAAGTTATGTATTGCTTAATCACTTCATGAATGCGAGGGCATCCTTTTGATATATTCAAACACTCATCAAGCCAAGATAAGATATTTGGCTTATTATCAGACAGGTCATAACTTACCGGATAATAGGTTATTGTATTGGAACCCGTAGAATCCTTCGAAGCATATTGACCAGATGGAGTGAGATATATCAAGATAAAATCCTCATATTTCTTATCATCTTTACCATGATTATAATATCGCTCAAGTTGTTTAGGTTGATCTTGAGCAGGATTGCCATATCTATCAAACTTGTTTTCAATAATGATAGCATGCTTTTTGTCATCATGCAAGAGAATATCTATTTTTCCTCCAGTAGAAGTACCATCCTCAGATATCTCATTATTGCCCAAATAAACATCTTGATATTCAATATGACTCGAATTGATATCATATTGAAAATCAGGCTTCAACTTTTCCACAATCTTATCTAGAAAAGCCTGCAAGAAGCCTTTCCCCACTCCATGATTGACATCCTTATCAAGCAGCATACGAAGAAAAGGGGTATGCAGTTGTTCCTCAAAGCGCGAAAAATTCAAATATTCAAAAACGCTGAAATATTCGCCTTTTGCCTCACGCTCTTTCTTCTCTGCCTTACTTTTCTGTAAGATAGGCTGAGCTTCTTGCAACAATTGCTGTATAGCTTTTAAATCCATATTACTAAATTTTTAATTTCATTCTTTTTCTTATACTTATTCCACATTCTTATAATGTCTATATCAGAAAACGGAAAAGTCGGGAAGATATTATATAAATTTCATTTTTTTTATTTCCAGTGCAAAAGTACAGAAGACATGGTTTGATGGATAAGCACTGTCAAAATGCAAGTTTTAAAAATTATTAGGAAAAGAAGTGGCGATAGTTACATAAAAAGTAGTATCTTTGCATTTCATAAAACATGTAACATAAAACATGGAATAGATATAAAACATTATGGAACAGCTGAATAACCCATTTGTTATCTACGGATATAAGGGAGCAGAATACTTCTGCGACCGCAAGAAAGAGACGGAAGTCATCATGAAGGCTTTGCAGAATGAGCGCAACATCGTCCTCATCTCTCCTCGCCGCATCGGAAAGACGGGACTCATACACCATGTCTTTGAGAACATCTGCAAGCAGGAGCCTGAAACGCATTGTTTCTATCTCGACATCAATGCCACAAGAAATCTGAGCCAATTCATCCAATTATTGGCAAAGACGGTTATCGGGAAGGTTGATACTTTCTCGCAAACTGCCATGCGCAAGATTACCACTTTCTTTGCCGGCTACAAGCCTACGATGTCGTTTGATGAGATGACGGGAATCCCTACGTTCTCGATTACGGTTTCGCCAAGCCAGAGCGAGGATTCTCTCAAACATATCTTCGAGTATCTGAAACAATCGGAGAAACGAATCTATATTGCTATCGATGAGTTCCAGCAGATAGCCGAATATCCCGAAGATGGCACAGAGGCTCTGCTGCGCTCCTACATCCAGTTCTTGCCGAATGTATATTTCATCTTTGCAGGCAGTAAGCAGCACATGATGACCGACATGTTCCTGTCGGCAAAACGCCCATTCTATCAGAGTTCGCAAATTCTCAACCTTCCTCTCATCAACAAGGATGAGTATCATCGTTTTGCCAACAGATGGATGGGAACCCGGAATCTGACCATGGAGCATGATACCTTTGCCTATCTATATAATAAGGTGGATGGTCAAACCTGGTATATTCAGGATATTCTGAACCGACTCTATCAGAACGGAAAGGAAATTACGACAGCGGAAATTGATGATGTAACCCTGGAATTGGTGAACGAGCAGGAAGTGGCATTCGTGAATTACTACGATTCCCTTACAGACAATCAGGCAGCCCTTCTATCTGCCATTGCCCAGGATAAGGCTGTCACCTCCATTCTTTCGCAGGATTTCATCAGCCGCCACAACTTGCCTGCTGCCAGCAGCGTGAGTCTTGCTCTCAAGACGCTGATCAATAGAGAATTCATCTACAAGTACAATGGCAGCTATATCATCTACGACCGCTTCTTCGGGATGTGGTTGAGGAAGAACTGCGCTGGAAATTAATCATTGCAAAAAAATCCGAAACAGATAGCTGCCAATGCTTCTGTTTCGGATTATCTTTTTGTTTTCTTTCTTATTTTTCCTTAAAATCCATGCGGATTCTGATATTTAATAAAGCTAGCAATAATCATGTTCACAGGTTACTTAGCCACCTTGAATACAGCGGCACTAATGCCTGAAGCCTTGATGGCATCGGTCTTCTTGCCTGATTTATATACAACCTTGCCTGTAGAAAGAACAGAAACTGCCTTGCCACCTACAGAGCTGATGTTGAGAGAGGCTGCCTTGGCACCAGGATTCACGACAACAACATACTTTTCATCACCCAAAGTGCGCTCATATACCATCGGATATTCCTGACCCTTCTGGTTCAGGAGCTTCCAATCTCCCTCATTGTCAAGAGCCTTGGCTGAATGACGCAAAGCGGTCAGCTTACGGGTATATGACAACAGAGAATTCTGATCTCCCTGCTGAGCCTCAACGGTCAACTTTCCGTTTTCCGTATCTACAGGGAAGTAGAGTTTATCAGGCGCACTCGTTGAGAAGCCGGCATTCTTGCCCTTGGTCCACTGCATCGGAGTGCGGGTACCAGAGCGCTCATTGCTACCCTCCTTGTTAGGGAGATTCATCTGATACTTCATACCAATCTCATCACCATAATAGATAAATGGAACACCTGGCATGGTGAGGAAGAAGGTCATCGCCACCTTCAGCTGGTCTGGCGTATTGCGGGTACCGATGTTAGGGCGCTGGTAATCGTGGTTGGCAGATGGTACAGCGATGTAGCCGAGATTCTTGGTGGCATTGAAAGCCTTGGTATAGTTCTCGCTAAATTCCTTAAGCGAACCCTTGCCCTGCTTGTCGAAATAGCAGTTCTGATAGCTCTGCTCCCATTTGCCCCATGGAGTCTTGCGGTCGAAGAACAGAGAGGCATAGCCCTTGAGACCGAAATGGATGTAGAAATCGATGTTGAAGCCAGCAGGAATGGCTTGCTGCGGATTAGCCCACTCTGAAATCAGGACGGTCTCAGGATAGTACTTGTCCTTCCATGCACGCATCTCATTCCAGAGTTTGGAAACCTCCTTCTTGTCAGGGTCATTCTTGATGAGCGATGACGCCATATCAACACGGAATCCATCTACACCCTTATCAAACCAGAAAGCCATGATGTTACGTATTTCCCTGCGAACAGCCTGTGGTCCAGGCGCATCTACGCTCTGCTCCCAAGGATGATTTGGGTCTGGATGAGCAAAGCCATAGTTCAAGGCTGGCTGGCACTCGAAGAAATTCTTCTCATAATACTTGGCACGAGGAGCATTCGCCTCCACATATCTGCCTCGGGTACTAGACTCCGGACTTGCCTCCTGATGACGGGCTTCTATTTCTTTCTTCTCGCTCTCAGGAATATCGTTCATCCAGATATAATAGTCGCTGTAACGCTGGTTAGGATCTTTCTCGGAAGACTCCTTAAACCAGGCACACTTGGTGCTGGAATGTCCTGCCACCAGGTCGAGACAAACCTTCATGCCACGCTTATGGGCCTCATTGACCAAAGTAACCAAATCGGTATTGGTACCGAATCGAGGATCCACCTTGTAGAAATCGATGACATCATAGCCACCATCAAACCATCCCGACTCAAAGATCGGATTGAGCCAGAGGGCGTTCACACCCAGCGACTTGATGTAATCCAACTTGGAAGTGATACCCGGCAGATCGCCAATACCATTGCCATCAGTATCCATATAGGAAGATGGATAAATCTGATAGAAAAGTGCATCACTCAACCAAGCCGGTCCCTTCTTCTGTTCTGCCTGAGCAGAAAGTGTGGTTGCCGCCAAAGCAGCAACCAACAACATTTTATTCATTCTTTTCATGAGCATCATTATTAATTCAAGAAAACTTTCTTTCATAATAACTCAAAATCCTGCATTTTATTGCGCAAGAAGGCTAATTGCGAATCCGCCACCTGCAACGGAGTTCAACTTCAAGACAGACTTGCTGGTTACAGTCCTCTTGGTGATGACATAAGCCTGCGGATTGGTCTTGTAGTTGGCATTCTTTGCATCCTGATAGATGGTAGCCACATACTTCTTGCCCTTCTCGAGGAAATCAAGCTTTACGGTAGACTGATGAGCCTTCATGCCCGTAACGCCACCGACAAACCAGTTATCAGAACCCTTTGCCTTGCGGGCAGCGGTGATATACTCCATTGGTTCAGCCTCCAGATAGATAGACTTGTCCCAATCTACAGCCACATCCTTGATAAACTGGAAGGCATCCATGTGCTTCTCGTAATTCTCAGGGAAATCGGCAGCCATCTGCAATGGACTGTACATCGTTACATAAAGTGCCAACTGACCGCAGATGGTAGAGTTGCAATGAGAACCATTGGCGCAATCCATTTCAAAGATACCCGGTGTATAATCCATCGGACCACCCTGCAGACGGGTGAAAGGCAAGATGGCGGTATGTCCCGGTTTGGTACCTCCGAAAGCTTGATATTCAGTACCGCGAGCACTCTCGTTACCAATCAGGTTAGGATAAGTACGGCAGAGACCGGTAGGACGCACAGCCTCATGGGCATTTACCATGATGTGATAATCGGCAGCACGGGTTACGGCATGCAGATAGTGATTGATTTCCAACTGACTGTAGTGATGCTCGCCACGAGGGATGATGTTGCCTACATAACCGCTCTTCACTGCATCGTAGCCATAATCCTTCATCAACTGATAAGCTCTGTCCATATACTTCTCGTAGTTCATTACAGAAGAGGAGGTCTCATGATGCATGATGAGCTTCACTCCCTTGGAATGCGCATACTCATTGAGCGCCTTGATGTCGAAATCAGGATATGGAGTCAGGAAATCGAATACCTTTTCCTTCATATAGCCACTCCAGTCTTCCCAACCGATGTTCCATCCTTCTACCAGGACTGCATCGAAACCATGGGCTGCAGCGAAGTCGATGTAACGGCGCACATTGGCATTGTTGGCAGAATGCTTGCCCGATGGCTTGGCATGTACATAGTCGGTTCCATCCAACTTCACGGTAGGATAATCATGGGTATAAGCCCACTCACCCTTACCGGAAATCATCTCCCACCATACACCTACGTACTTCACAGGATGAATCCAGGAGGTATCCTTGATCTTGCAAGGCTCATTGAGATTGAGAATCAGGTTGGAAGACAACACCTTGCGGGCATCATCTGTTATGACCATCGTACGCCAAGGGCTCTTGAACGGAGTCTGCATATATCCCTTCATACCCTGTGCATCAGGGGTAAGCCAAGAGGTAAAAGTCATGGTCTTGTCATCCAGGTTCAGATGCATGGCTGGATAATCTACCAGGGCAGCCTCATGCAGGTTGATGTAGATACCATCATCAGTCTTCAACTGGAGTGAGGTCTGTACACCGGTATCTGAAAAGACAGTCTGTGAGAGATTGCTGCTGACAGCAGCATGCAGGGCTGGACGGATGCCCGACAGACGGGTCTTGGTGTATTCATACTCCTGGGTATCGTAATCACCCGGAATCCACCAGGCGGTATGATCGCCCGTCATGGCAAATTCTGTACGCTCTTCCTTGATGGTAAAGTAGTTGAGATTGCCTTTCTGAGGGAACTCATAGCGCAATCCTACTCCATCGTCATAAACACGGAAGCGAACGTTCATATAACTGTCTGTAGAATTCTGCTTCAACTCTACCAGCATATCATTATAATGATTGCGGATAGACTTGTTCTCTCCCCAAACAGGAGTCCAGGTCTCGTCGAAAGTGGAAGTCTTCTCATTGATGACACTAAAATCAGAAAGCAGATCCTTGCCATCCTTGCCGCCCTTGGCGAGCTGATAACCCAGACGGCTAGGCTTGATGATAGTCTTGCCCTGATAGGTCACACTATAGGTAGGTACAGTGCCATCCAAGGTGAAGTTCACCTTGATTTGTCCGTTAGGAGAAGTGATGTCTCCTGCATCTGCTGAGATGCCAAAAGCCATCAGAAGGCTTGCGAGCAAAAAGAGTTTTTTCATATTTTTTGTTTAAAATTGTTTGTTGCTGCAAAAGTACGGCAAAAATCGATAAGTTGGTACGAATAGTAGGTTCTTGGTAGATTACCGCTATCTACCAACCTCCTCACCTCTCTGAATATCAACATTTTGCTAATTCTCAAAAAAAACGGCTAGTAGATGCGAGATTCTCAATGTTTTTTATTATTTTTGCAGCAGAATCTAAAAACATAGGAAAAATGAGACATCTTTTCGTTATAATCATCACACTGCTGATGCTACAGCCGATATACGTAAAAGCAGACAACAGCCAGCTCTACAAACAGCTGGATGCTGCCATAGAAAAACGTGCGCATTATGTAGAAGTAAAAGAGAAAAGTCTGAACGACATCAAGCAGGGTGCCAAGTATGTAACCCGCAACGAGGACAAGCTCAAGCTTTACGAGCAACTCGCCAATGGATACAAAGCCTACGAGTATGATTCGGCGATGACTTACGTAAAAAAAGGCCTTGTTCTTGCCCAAAAGAGCAACAACATCTTATATCATAAAAGATTCCAACTTAGCCAAACCAGCCTGCTTATCACACGTGGATTCTATGCTGAAGCAAAAAACATCATGCAGAAGATAGAACCCAAGGAAGAAGATCCGCTTGACTATCAGTTTCAATACTATTATACACTTTACGGACTATACAACAACTGGTCAACCTATTGTGAGAACAATGAATTCAGCAAGATTTACGACCAGCAGAAAGTGGAATACCTGAAGAAAACATTAGAACTGTCGTCAAAGAAAGATGCATTCTATTACTACCTGCTGGGAGAGTTATACTATTACAGCAATCATTCCAACAATAACAAGACCATCCTATACTACAAAAAAGCACTGAGTATGGAAAAGCCGGACAGCCGTCTCCATGCCATGACCGCCTTTGCCCTATCCGAAGTATACCAAAAAGCCAACAACCAGAAACTGACGGAACATTACCTGCTGGTTGCAGCCATCTCAGACATCACTTCTGCCACAAAAGAAAACGTAGCCCTGCAAGACATCGCACTCTTCATCTACAAACATAAGACCAGAAGTCTGAATAAAGCCCAAGAATACATCAACCTATCCCTGGAAGATACTTATGCATACAACAACCGATTGCGCCGCATTGAGATTTCATCCAAATTGCAGATGATTACCAATGCCTATACAGATGACATCAGAGCCACCAACAGCATGCTCTACATCGCGCTGTCGGTCATTTTCCTGCTCTTGCTCGGAGTGGGACTTAGCAGTCTGTTCATCCGCAAGAAGAACAAACTTCTGAAACAGAAGAAAGACGAAATCACGGCTACATCGGCAAAAATGGAAGTTCTCAACAGCCAGTTACACCTCATCAACGACGAACTGAAGGACACCAACCAGAAGCGCGATAGACTGATTAAGGTATATATTGACCTGTGCTATAAGAACATAGAGAGAAACTGCAAACTGCGCACCTTGGCAGTAAGAAAGATCAAGGCCAACCAGAGTAAGGAGCTGCTGAGCCTCCTTTCTTCCTCAACCAATACAGAGAAAGAGAGCAAGGAGTTTCTGACGGAATTTGACAAGGCATTCCTGTCTCTGTACCCAACTTTTATAACCGAGCTGAACAAGCAGCTTACAGAATCGGCACACATCCAGCTGAAAGAGAATGGAGAAATGCCCCCTATCCTCCGTGTGTGCGCCCTGTTAAGATTAGGCATCACCGAAAGTTCAAAGATAGCCGGCATCCTGTCTTATTCGCCACAAACCGTATACAACTACCGTTCCCTGCTCAAGAACAATGCCATCGACAAGGAGCACTTCGAAGAAAATGTGCTCAGACTCTGCATGGTGATAGCCGACTGATGAGAGAAAAAAAGATGCATATCTATCTTCAAACGAGGGTGTGTCACTGAATGGCATCACACAAATTCTTGATAGACTTGAAATAACCATGGCGTTTGATGGAGTTCCATCCTTACGCAAACGCCCCGAAAGTTTGACGCTGTGTTTCACAGCGTCAAGTGTGTTAACTAGCAGATTTTCAGCACTATATTTTTCGTTCAGTGCATAAAATCCGCTCTCGTTAACATAGAGCATCAGAGTGCGATGCATCGCTGCGGTTCCATCCATATTCAGTATTCAGTTATTCAGTTTTATTTTAAACCCTTACATGGATAAAGGGTTTGAAAACCCGGAAGAAAGGAATTTGTTGTTTTGTAATGTATTTTTTATTATTATATTATATTATATATATTTATTTATATATATAGATAGATATATAGATAGTATATAAACTTTACTTTTTTAGGGGGTAAAAAGTAACCCCTTTAAAAAAAACTGAATAACTGAATACTGAATAAGCTGCTATGTTTTCTTCTCTTTAACTCTATGTTTTCTCTTTAGAAAAACTATGAGTTATGGCGCGCGAAACGGCGAGTTAGATTGTTTAACAGGTTTCGGATTGAAAGTGTGCTGAAAATCGCCCCTTATCACACGCTGAAATTTGGTGGTATCGGGAAATTGCAGTATCTTTGCTTCGTCGTTCGAAGAAAGGCTGCACTCTTTAAAGGTAAAAAGACCTTAGCTTATTAAAAGTCCCTGGTGCACTGGGGGCTTTTTTGCCTTCGGGGGACCAGCGATGGAATCGCTGGGGACGGGGGCGCGAAGGGGTTAAGGCTCTTTTTACCTTTTTACTTTTAATTAGCATATATCATAGCCAAACATTTTCCACCTATTTTGCTAGAATTTCCCAAAAACTTCGTATCTTTGCAATGGCTTTATGCAAGATAAGCTGTTTATAAAATCATCAAACGTAGAATTATGGAAAGAAAAAGTTATTCTATAGATATAAATCGCATTGCACAATATGCCATGTATGCATATTGCATTTTCGCATTGTTTTCGCTGGCATTTTCTGTTTGCGGACAAGCGGGCTTATCCTTCAGAACAAGTCCCATCCTGATTCCAATAAGTCCCATCCTGGTTACCATCAAGCAACTGGTCTTGCAGCTCGCCCCTATAGCTTTATGGGGAATATTCCGTTACACGCTACCGGCAGGCGTAAAATTGCTACGACGCTGCAGCGAGTTGATGGTACTTTACTATGTGCTCTCATTCATCCTGGGCCAATGCTTCAATCTTCATCTCGTAAAGATGATGCAGAACGGACAGATTACCCAAATGGCTTCCATACTCACCTGGACAGAAAGCACGATGGGCCTGATTTCCGTCATCGCCTCCCTGGTAGCCGGCTGTCATCTGTGCAGCAAGCACAGGGGCAACATGCGCAAACTGGGCATAGCCCTTGTCCTGGTTTTCATTGCATGGCTGATATGCTCAAATATACTCCCTGTTGCAGTGTTTTATCTGGCAGGTAACACCCAGCAGGCAGCCTTCACCTGCATGAATCTCATCAGTATGATAACCACAACATCGGCTTATATATACGCATACTATAGAATGTATCGGGCGATAAAAACGAAATAATTTGGTGATGCGGCGTTTTTTTCGTATCTTTGCCGCAAAATATGCGGCGTTTTTTGATCAATAATGCCGCAAGAGAAAAAATCAGAAATGCTACAAAATGATGGAAAAGAATCAGATTTTTGAAAATATCATGAGCCGTACATCGGTGAGAAGTTATACAGACATGCCTGTAGAGCCGGAGAAGGTGGAGATGATGCTGCGTGCCGGCATGGCGGCTCCATCGGCTTGCAACAAGCAGCCTTGGCATTTTGTGGTTATCAACGACCGGAGATTCTCGACCAGATACCACAGTTCAGTCCTTATGCCGGCATGGTGAAGCAGGCACCGCTCGCCATCGTGGTTTGCGGATGCCTTGACAAGACGCTGGAAGGCACAGAGCAGGAGTTTTGGATTCAAGACTGTTCGGCAGCCACGGAGAACATTCTGCTGATGGCTCACGGCCTGGGACTCGGCGGTGTATGGACAGCCCTCTATCCCCTGAAAGAACGATACGAGGGAATGCAGCAACTGCTGCATCTGCCCAAGACGATGATTCCGCTCAATACCCTCATCATCGGATATCCGAAGAATCAGGCGGAAGCAAAGGATAAGTGGAAGGAGGAGAATATTTCCTATAATAAATGGATAGAGAAAAAATCATAATACTAGAAAAAAGTTATAAAAAACTCCGTTTCTGAGTTTTCAAGACATCAGGAACGGAGTTCAAACATTAATCCTCGAACAGTTTATGAAATTCAACGGCATCCATAAATTGATAATTTGGATTATTTCCTACATTTCTTCTAAGCCTATTTAAATTGGAAGGAGTTGCAGCTTTTTTGTCAGCAAAACATAGAAACTGTTATCAAAAAAATAGTTAGAAGTAACCATTGCCTTTGATTCACTAACCTTTTTTGCTATCTCCTTTGAATCCAAATTCCTGGTATTGCTTAGTCGGAATTTTGCATCGGCCAAAAGTAATCTCTTATCATTCACATGCAATAGCATATCTGCAGAAGATTTCTTATCAGCATGATGTTTTTGAGAAATTCGTCTCTGAACATCATCAAGTTCTATTGCCTTATCAGTGTCAGAGAAAAGATTTTCTGAATTTGGGCATCCCTCCTGCTTCATCAAATGATGCAAGCCGACTAAATCTTTTGCTGTCCAACAATCAATCTTGATTCCCTGATAATTGCTAATCTTAAATTTCGCCATAGTTCTCTACGTATTTCTGAAGAGTATCAAAAGACTTGTTGAATGATTCAAATACAGGTTCGATGTCACAGCCCAAATTCTTATAGTAGAACGAGTCTGTACCTTCACTTTGCTCTGCCAGATAAAAACGAGTAGTATTCAACAAGCCCTCTTTTTCAGAGATATACCTGATAGCCGATACCATATCGGGATTGTGACTCGTGATGAGTATCTTGGTTCCAAATGTTTTGTTGATGCGAACAAGAAGATGCGCCAACTCAACCACCCATTGTGGATGAAGATTTGTTTCAGGCTCATCAATCTCCAACAAAGTGTTTTCTGTCAGCCACCCGTTTTCTATCAGACGAAGCATATAAACCAGCGGTTTGAAGCCCGATGCTATATCTTCAATTCTAATATCCTTACCATTGTTGCTGTGATAAACTAAATCAACAGCATCGAAATTTTCCTTTTCTACAATAGAACCATCTATCATTTTATTAATAGAATGAAGTAATTCCTGTTTGCCGGTAATCTCACTTCCTTTTTCATTTACATGAACCACTTTATGTGCCAAGGAAGTCATCAGAACCCTATCTGATTGACGAAGAGAAATAGCTGCTGGTGTTCCTATATATATGGCATTATTTAAACTATATATCTTTCCAAGTCTATCAACAAGCAATTCCACTTCATCTTCCTTAAAGCTTATGCTGGCAGGAAAGCCATCCTTTTCCCGATATACAGCAGCGATTTTCTCTTTCAAGTAACTGATGGGACGATTTTTTTTGTTGTTTTCATATTTCTGAAGACATTCAGAAAACAACTGAATGGAATTTCGTTCTATATCCTCATGAACATGATTTTGTTCAGTAATCCCAAAAAGATTAAGCACTCGACGCACCTGCTGAGAATTCTGCTCTTTCTGAAGAAAGTTAACCAGCATGTCATCAAGTGAACCAATCGCTCTTTTATAATAAAAATCGAGCTTCTCCACACCACCATTACTCAATGTTACCATTGTCATTAATGATAAGGTATGGTCAAAAAATCGTTTTTTATCATCATCCAGATAATTTGAGATATCATCCAGCGCATTAGAATATTTCTCTAATGATTTGATAATCACATCTCTGAAATCAGAGAAAAAGAAACTGTCTAACACTGACAATGTATTGACGATATAATACAACCAACGGGACATAGTGCTTTTTCCACAGCCATTGCTACCCACGATAACTGTGATACCCTCTATTTCGATATCAGCATGCCCTATAGCATGATAATTGTCTATATTAAAATTATACTTGCTCATTATTCAAACTATTTTAATGCAAAAATACGATGTTTTTGTGTAACCTCCAAATTTTCATAGCACTTTTTACTGCCAAGGGTTTATAAAAGACAGATTCCTATCACGAATATAAGTATAAAAGACTTAAAATGAGAGAATTTATTTTGGAAATCTAGATTTTATCCCTAATTTTGCACATCAAAAAAGAAAAAAAAGAAAAAGTATGAATATCAAGGAGAATTATCAACAATATGTAAGCCGATACGCTTCTGAGGTGGCTGCCCTGAAGCGTAAGAATACGGGATTTATAACGGGCGAACTGCTGGCTTTTGGCGGCATCCTCGCCTTCCTGATCTGCTATTTCGCAATGGATGGAGATACGCAGAACTACCTGATGGGGGCGGCGCTGTGCCTGATTGCCTATCTGGGAATCAGACGACTTGACGATAAGAACAAGGAAAAGATAGAGCATCTTTCGGCTTTACTCAAGGTTTATCAGGACGAAATCAAGGCTTGGGAGGGCGATTTCTCGCCTTTCGAGACGGGCGATTTCTATCAGAATCCGCAGCATCCTTATTCCTTCGACCTCGATGTCTTCGGCAAGAGTTCGCTGTTCAACCGCATCTGCCGAACCATCACATCGGGCGGTTCGGAGGCACTCGCCTGGAATCTTACCCGGGAAACGCCTCTGGGCATAGAGGATATAAAAAGAAGAAGGGATTTGCAGAAGGAATTGGCTGGTGAAGGCGAAAACTGGCGAATGGAATTCCTGGCACTTGGCGAAAAGAACAGAAGCCTGACCGCGGATGGCAAAATGGTGAATGGCAAGATGAAGAAGATTGATTCTGCTGCGGTGATGGATGCGATGCAGAAGGTTTCGAAGATGGAGGTGCCGGCATGGTTTGGGTCTCCGGTTTCGCTCGTTATCGGATGGCTAATGATTATCGGAGTCATCGGTTCCGTGATTTTATCGATATGCAATATGGTTTCGGTGGATTTCGCCTTGTGGTGGGTGTTGGTTCAATACATGGTGGTATTCTTCGTCTGCAAGCAGACACTTGACAAGATAGACAGCAATGGCGGCAAGCTTCGCCATCAGCTCATCGCCTATGCCCAGATACTCCAGCTTATCAACAGGCGCAATTTCCATAGCGAATTAGGCAAGGAGATGCAGGATTCCCTGGCAGATGCCCTGCCTTCCTTTGCCCAACTGGAAAAGATATTGAAGGGGTATGACAGAAGAGGCAACTTCCTGGGTCTTTTCTTCACCGATGCCTTCATGCTGAGCGATTTCTTCCTGGTTCGCAGTTTTCTGAAATGGAAGAATACCTATATGGTGAAGATGGAGGAATGGATGCATATCATCAGCGAGATGGATGCGATGGTTTCGATGGCGAATTTCAGATATAATCATCCGGAGGCGGAAGAGGCGGAATTTGTTTCGGGAAGTCCGGAAACAGATACAGAAAGCGATGTTTCAGAAAATGCAGGAATCGGAAGTCCGGAAATCGTGTTCGAGGGAAAAAATCTCTATCATCCTTTCCTGGGTGCCAAGGCGGTGAAGAACGATTTCACCATCAAGGACGACAACTATTATATCATCACCGGAGCCAACATGGCGGGAAAGAGTACCTTCCTGCGTTCGCTGGGCGTGAACTATATCCTGGCAATGGCGGGTATGCCGGTGTTTGCGGATCAGCTGAAGATTTCACGTTTCAGATTGTTCTCGAGCATGAGAACCACCGATGATTTGACGCACGGCATCTCTTACTTTAATGCTGAGCTGATAAGACTGGAGGAGCTGCTGAAGTTCTGCAGGGAAAGTGCTGAGGGAAAGTGCTGCAAGGAAAGTGGAGAAGACAATAAGGAGCCACTCCGAACGCTGATTATTCTGGATGAGATTCTGAAGGGAACGAATTCATTGGATAAGCTGAATGGTTCGAGAAAGTTCCTCGAAGCCATTGCCAAGCAGCCGGTGAGCGGCATCATCGCTACCCACGATCTGGAGCTCTCCAAGATGGAAAATGATGCATCAGGAAAATTCCACAACTATTGTTTCGAGATAGATTTAGGCACAGATGTTACCTATACTTATAAGATACAGAAGGGTGTGGCAAGAAACCAGAATGCCACCTTCTTACTGAATAAGATTCTGGAAAAATATTAGAATAAAAAGAGAAACTCCCGATAGTTTGATCAGTTTCAAATTATCGGGAGTTTTCCTTTTAAAGAATACATTATAACTCCACGCTATCCAGGCGGAATTTGAGCAAGCCGGCTGGTACCTTTACCATTACCTCTTCACCTGCCTTTTTACCCAGAAGGGCCTTGGCGATAGGCGACTTGATAGAGATTTTTCCACTATGAAGATCTGCCTCGTGAGGATTCACTATGGTATAATTCATGCTGCACTTGTTGGCGAGATTGGTAATCTTAATCTTGCTCAACAAGCCAACGGTATCGCTCTTCAATCGAGACTTGTCGATGACACGGGCATTCTCCAAGACCTTCTGTTTGAAGCTGATGCGGCTCAAAAGCTTGCCCTGCTCACGCTTGGCTGCATGATACTCGAAATTCTCACTGAGGTCGCCCTTATCACGGGCCTCAGCTATCGCATCGCGAACGGCTGGCAACTCTACGTTAACCATGTGTTGAAGTTCGGCCACGAGCTCATCGTAGCCTTCCTGAGACATATATTCCATCTTCTCTGATAATCTTAATGAATGATGTATTTAATTTTCGGGGTGCAAAGTTACTAGTAATTCATGAAAACACCAAACATTTTTGATAAAAAGTAAATAAAAAAAGAGAAGATGTGCAGCCATGACAGACAACACATCTTCTCCTTGAATATATCATTATCCCCAAACTTCCTCGGAAATCTCTCTAACCAAATCTATCTTTGCCCACTGCTCAGCATCGGTCAGTTTATTGCCAATCTCGCAAGAGGCAAAACCGCATTGAGGGCTGAGACTGAGCCGATCGAGGGGGATATATCTGGCTGCTTCTCGGATGCGGGCGATGACCGTAGCCTTATCTTCCAACACCGGAGATTTGGAGGTTACCAGACCCAGCACCACCTTCTTGCCATCAGCCACATACTTCAACGGCTCGAAACCACCCGAACGCTCATCGTCATACTCCAGATAGAAGGTATCTACATCTTCATGAGCGAAGAGATAAGGAGCTACGGCATCGTAGGCACCCTTGGTGGCATAGCAGGAATGATAATTGCCACGGCATACGTGGGTGTTGATGGTCAACCCCTCAGGTTTGCCCTCGATGGCAAGATTGTTCACCTTGAGATATTGCAGAGCTTCCTGCTCAAGGGTGAAACCTGTGCCCACCTTAGCCTTCCAGTAATCGCTATCCACAATCATTCCCCAGGTGCAGTCATCCAGCTGGACGGTACGGCAACCGGCTGCATAAATCTCCTGGAAGAAGGTGCGGTAAGCCTGAGCAATATCCTCAATCAGCTGGGTAGTGTTAGGATAGAACTTGCGGGTATTCTCAGCATTCTTGCCACGGAACAGTTCGGCAAGAAACTGTGCCGGAGCAGGAACCGTCTGCTTTGCCTCGAAGATATATTCGCCATTGGCATCCAACTCCTCGAACTGCTTTACAAAGAGGAAATCCCTGATAAAAGGATGATTCTCGCCGGTAATCTTGCCGGTCAGTTGGATAGAACCCTTGGTTGTCTCCTCGCCATGAAACTGGTAGCCATGCTCCAGTTCGATATGCTCCACGCCATTGAATCCCCACATAAAGTCGAGATGCCAATAGCTGCGGCGGAACTCGCCATCGGTGATATAAGGCAGGCGATGCGCCTTCTGCTGACTGATGACCTCAGTAATCAGCCGGTCTTCTACGGCGCGAAGGTCGGTGGCAGAAATCTTGCCATCAGCAAACTTAGCTCTTGCTTCTTTCAACTCTGCAGGGCGCAAATAGCTGCCCACTGCCTCAAAATGTATATTTCTTACGTTGCTCATATTTTTATCTCCTTATTATTATTTGATGTGAATGACTCTTTATCCTGTCATTACCGATGAATGACGCTTTGCATCCGGAATTGCGGGTGCAAAGGTAAGAAGAAGAATTTTATTTGCCAAATATTCTCCGTAATTCAGAAAAATATACTATCTTTGCAGCGAATTAAGCAAATCAGCAGAATATTATTCTGTAAGAATCAGTAAAAACAGAAATAAAGGAACAATGACAACAGAAGAAAAACTTGATGAAACAGACATCAGAATACTGAAGTTACTGCAGCAGAATTCCCGACTCACCGTCAAGGAGCTTGCTGCAAGAGTACACCTCTCCCCTTCTCCCACCTTCGAGCGACAGAAGCGGCTGGAACGCGAGGGATACATCCAGCGATATGGAGCCATCGTAGACCATCACAAGTTGGGGCACAACGTAATCGTGCTCTGCAATATCCGGCTCAAGCAGCATACCCATGACCTGATTCAGCAATTCATGGATACCGTGCAGGCCATCGACCAGATAACGGAGTGCTACAACACCACCGGCGATTATGACTTCCAGATCAAGGTATATGCCCGCGACATGAAAGCCTATCAGGACTTCATGCTCAACACGCTGGGAAACATCGACTGCATAGGAAGTCTGCACAGCATCATCGTGATAGGTGAAATCAAGGATTCGCATTATATTCCCGTAGCAAAATAAGGAGAAACGTGATGAAAGCAAAAAATATATTGATGATATGCCTGTTTATTTCCGGACTTTTCTGCCTTCCATCCAAGGCACAGCAGCCTGGAGAAAACGTCAGTTCTCAAACCATCAGAAAACTGGGCGAGAAGCATTTCTTCTCCATCTCCACTATTCCCGATGATATCTTCCGTCTGATGCAGGGCAAGACATACAAGAAGAACTGTACCGTGGCAAGAAGCGAACTGAGATACATAAGATGCCTGCACGTAGACAAAGACGGCAGAAACATCGTAGGAGAGATGGTGGTGAACAAGGCGATAGCCACAGATGTGCTCGACATTCTGAAAAAGCTCTACGAGGCGAAATATCCGATAGAACGGATGAGACTCATCGACTACTGGGATGCCGACGACGAAAGGGCGATGAGAGCCAACAACTCCTCCAGCTTCAACTTCCGCTTCATCTCGCATACCCATACGGTATCGAAGCACGGAAGGGGACTGGCCGTAGACATCAACACCCTCTACAATCCTTATCACAAACGACTGAAGAACGGCAAGGAAGTGGTAGAACCTGCCACCGCCCGCCCCTATCTGGACCGCAGCAAGAACCACGCTTATATGATAAAGAAAGGCGACCTCTGCTACCGGCTCTTCAAGGCAAAAGGATTCCGATGGGGAGGTGACTGGAAACACAGCAAAGATTACCAGCACTTCGAAAAATAGGAATGCAGGAAAGAACAGCCAGTAAGGAAAGGACATAAAAAAAAGACTATGCCTATGTTACATCATTTCTTTAGTAACTATGGCATAGTCTTTTATTATCCTAACGATCTTTTTTTATATGTAAAACAAATTTAACAATCCTGCTACAGCCTTATTATAATACATTGTAACTAGCTGTACCAGACTGAATTATATTCTCTACGTTCATCGTCCTCATTATAGAGGTTCTCATATTCAAGGTTCATAGCCTCGAATGATTCCAGTGTCTGTTTCATGATAACTCCTCCTCTATTTATTAAGTTCAACTTTTAATATGGCAAAATTACTAAAAAAAACAGATTTCTGATGTCAATATTTCAGAAAACTTTTGTATTTTTGCACCATCTCTGCACATCAGGGGCAAAAAGTGCAAAAAAACAGCTCTGTTCAAGAGCCATGCAAGATAAAAAACAAGAAACAAGATGAAGATATTACATACTTTACGACTTGACAGAATGAAGTGGCGCCACTGGGTACTGCTGCTATTGCTCATCCTCGTCACCCTTACCAAGATGATTCCTCTCTGGGGAGTTATCTACACCTACCGTGTTTATCCCGTTATCGGCAGCCTTCTTTCGCCCATCTCAGGCATCTTTCCTTTTGCCGTGGGCGATATTTTCATAGCTCTCAGCATCGCCTGGGTCGTCCTCTATCCTATCTACGAGATTGGATTACGGAAGAAACTCGCCCGTCGGTTTATCTTTCTTGCTGCCAAGAACGGCGGCTATCCGAAGAAAAAGGCGGTTTTCGGAAGGGTAATTGAATATCTGCTGTGGGTATATGTATGGTTTTATGCTGCTTGGGGACTGAACTATTCGCAGCCTGTTATCTATTATAGAGTTGGCATGCAGCCTGCTGAGGTTTCGGAAGAGAAGTTCCGGAAATTTGCCTACCAGTATGCTGACAGCCTCAACCTTTTGAGTGAAGAACGGAGAGGGAAGAGGGAAGAATTCAATTGTATTGTGGATGAAAAACTGAAGAATCGGGTGCGGGATGCGGTTCTGAAGGAATATAACAAGATAGGCTATCGGGAGGGCATCAATCCGCCTTTCAACCAGCATCCGCATGCCAAGACGATGGTGTTTTCGCCCATCAGTTCGATGTCGGGTGTAACCGGCAGCATGGGACCGTTCTTCTGTGAATTTACGCTGAACGGCGATATTCTTGCACACGATTATCCTGCTACCTATGCCCATGAGTTTGCTCATTTTCTGGGCATTGCTAACGAAGGAGAGGCGAACTTCTACAGTTATCTCGTCTGTACGGCATCACAGGATAAGGCGGTGAAATTCAGCGGATATTACCACATTCTGCCCCATGTATTATATAATGTATTCGACATTCTCGGCGAAAAGGAAGGTGAGAAATATCTGAAATATATCCGTCCTGAGATAATCAGGCTGCTGAAAAGCGACCGCCAATACTGGCAGGGCAAAAGATGCAAGGCACTGGATGCTGCTCAGGATTTCTTCTTCGAACTCTATCTGAGAGGCAACCATGTAGAAGGCGGCAGAAAGAGCTATGCCGGCGTCATCGGTCTGATTCTGGCTTGGGAGAACAAGCAGGAAACTGTAGAGAAGAAAGCCCAGAAGAAGAAATGATGGAGATAACTACATGAGAAAGAAAAGACGATTGGCGCGCGCTCTTGCACCAATCGTCGTTCGCATATATTTGAATATAGAAAGTAATCTTTTTTCCTTGTATAAGAGGACTAATATATTATTACGCTAAACCTATTCTGTTTTTTACTTCTGCTGTGCAGGTCTCCGCATTCTTGGTCCTGGTCTTCCATCCTTACCCATTCCCTTGCGAGAACCTCTCTGGGCAAAGCGCTTCATCATCTGTCGCTCCAGTTCGTAAACACGCTGAATCTGCTGCTGGCTCAGGAACTGCGAATACTTCTTGTAGTATTTCTGACGGATGTTGAGAATCTTTTCGCTCATCTCAAAACGCTGCTTGATTTCCTGTTCGGTCTGAGCATCCGTTTTCATTTCGCCTTTCTTGTGATGAGGGCGAGGACCTAAAGCCCATACCTCTTTCTGATAATCAGTATAGGTCTCGATAAACTTAGCGTTGGTCTTTTCATCAAGCCCCAAATTACGAGAGATGTACTGAGCCTGCTTTTCTGCCAACTGTTCACGACTGATGCGCTGCTTCTGGTTAGGCGCCTGTGCACATACATTTGTAGTAACCGTCATCATGGCGATGACCATCATTAAAATACCCAAAATTCGTTTCATAACTCTATCATTTTAAAATATTATTGAATCGGTTTAATTGTTGAGGAACACATCCTCCTGATATACAGAGAGAAGATAAGCCTGATCGGCAGAAGACAGCTGAGCGAAAGCCTTATCTACCTCCTGTATTCCGTTATTCACCTGTGAAGGCTGGGAAGAAGAGGCTGAGAAATCGATGTTGAGTACCAGAAGTACTGCCACCGATGCAGCCACAGCTATTGCAGCCGTCCAAATCACCTTCCTCAGAGATCGTTTCTTCGGCTGTATCCTGACAGGTGCCGGTTTGTCATTCTTCACCTGCTCCAGGATATTGGCTTCCATCTCCTTGAAGAATCCTTCTGGCGTAGAATAAGGCAGCCGCTTACCCACCTTACCGAAGTCAAACTTCCCAGTTTTGTTGAAATCAAAATTTGTATCCATATTCTTTTCCATTTTGAATAACCATTTAAAAACTCACAGAACTCTCACTTAATCGTTCGAATTCATGTACTTGATAATTTTCTCCTTGGCAACATGATAGCTTGCCTTGATACTGGCTGGCGTGGAATCAGCGACCTTCGCTATTTCGTCGAACCCGAGTTCATCGTAATATCTCATATTGAATGCCAGCTGCTGCTTAGGCGGAAGCGAGAGAATCGCTTTCTGCAGTTTTACCGCCACCTTATCATCGAAGTCGATATAATTATCAGCTGGGATGAGACTGACGCCCGTTGATTCAGAATCCAGAGAAACTTCTTCCTGTTTCCGTTTGCTGATGAGCCGCAGGGCCTCGTTGGTAGCGATGCGGTAAATCCAACTTCTCAGTGAGCAGTCGCCCCGATATTGATTGAACGAGCGATAGATTCTCACAAAAGTTTCCTGCGAAGCATCCTGTGCATCATCATGCGAAACCACCAATCGGCGTATGTGCCAGTAAACCGGTTCCTGATACTTCATCATCAGCATTCTGAATCCGTTCTCTGGGCATTCCTTCAGCGTTTCCACTATGCCATTGTCATTTACACTCATATTCGTTTATTTTCATGAACGTTACGATTATATGACCTTCAGAAAAGGGAAAAGTAAAAAGCGGGATGCATTTTTTTTCGAAAAACCGCATTTTTCTTTGACTTTCAGGTGAAAAACGCGATTAGCGGTCTACTCTTACTACTCGGAAACCTACATTAGCATATCTGCCCGATTCATCACGGGCATCATCAGAATACTCGCTTCGGCAGGCATCACGACTAGAATCCCAACTGCCACCTTTCACGATATACTGTCCGGCAGCATTCTGTGTAGAAGTCCATTCCCAGCTGTTTCCCCAGAAGTCGATACCACCGCAGGCACCCGTTGTTTCAGCATAGGCATCAACAGCAGTCAATTCTTTTTCCACATGGTCGCTGTTCATCTTCACATCCTTTGGCATGTGACCAGCCGCAAGAATCCACTCCTCCTCAGAAGGCAGGCGATAGGCATGCTGAGCATCCATGGAGCTCATCCAGTTGCAGTAAGCCGCTGATTCATCGTAAGATACATTCACCACCGGATAATTATCCTGTCCTTGCGGATAGGTGAAAGCAGGATTATATGCCGCATACTCCTTGTTGGTAACAGGCGCATAGGCAATATAGGCATTCTTTGCCGAAGAACCTCGCAACACGAACCACTGGTCGTTAGGATTGTCATCCACACGAGGGTCAACCAGTCTCCAGAACTGCTGCTCCAATCGCGTATCGCGGTTATCCACCATCTCGTCTACGATGGCCTGCATCTCAGCCACCAGGTCGGGAGTCTTGGCTTCACGTTCCAGCTGGCGGAGCTTGGCTTTCTTTCTAGCCACCACCTTATCATATTTTACCCCCATCTGGTTCATCAGCACCAGCTTGTTCTCATCGGTAGGATTTTTCTGATAAGCCACCAGCATGCTCTTGGTCAAAGCATCAAGATTGGGGCGTTCGTCTTCAACAAAAGGAGCGTCAATATCAGCAAATTCCAGTTCACTCTCTACCAAATCCTGTGGAGTAATAAACTCAGCAACCTGAATTTTCTGGTGCACACCGAAATAAGCAGCCACATCCCTGCCCTTATAAATAGAGAGGCGATAACCTCCATACAAATCACAAGGAAAAGTAATGATATAATAATCTTTTCCCGGTGTTAGTGTTTCCCCTTCTGGTGCAGAGAATGTAATAATAGATTCCTTATCCCCAGAAAGATTGCCTGCTAGCTGATAACCATCCACACTCTCCAACTCTATCTTGGTAATACCAGACATAGTAAAATTGAGTTTGATTCCTCCTAAACCTTTCTTCGCCACATCTTCTAAAGAAACGATTGTACTTGCCGACTGTTCTGTGGGAACAACCACTTCTCTCTCGTTTTCATCTTCTGCTGGATCCAAAGGAGTTTCTACAGTAGGTATTTCTTCTAGAAAAATCTGATTATCTGATGAACAAGCCGCAAAGAACATCAGCATAAATGCCATCGAGGCAAATATTATTTTCTTCATATTCGTTTATTTTTATTATGTTTTAATATTTAAGTTCACTATCATCATTTTTGAGCTCGCTTAGATGAACGTCACAACTATATGAACTTAGAATACAGGAAAAGTAAAAAGGCGGGATACTTTTTTTTCGCTACCTGCTTAATTTTTCCTCCTCTTTTCTCTTTTAATATCATAGAGAAGAGAAAAAAGGGAGCTATTTCTCCGGTTTCTCAAAGAAAAAGTATATATTTGCAAACGGATTTAGAATATCGAATCGATATGAAGAAGGAAAAGAATTTTTCAGAAACTGTTTTTCAGAAGAAGGCATTGGAAAGCTTATCGGATGATGAGATTCTGCAGGGTTTCAAGGATGCCGATGCCAGAATCGTAAGGGAGTATTACTACGGATACTGCCGGGTGGCTTATTGTATCTACGATAAGCGATATGACCTGCAGCACAAGCCGGGCATGGACTTCTTCTCGCTGGCCCACGAATATTATCTCTATCTCTGCGAACACGACTTCAAGCCTCTGGAAGACCGGAAGCCGAGCATGTCGCTCAAAACCTGGATGGTGAATGGTTTCCGGTTCCTGCTGCTGGATAAACTGAAGGAGGTGGTAAAGGAGCATCGCTTCGAGAGTTTCGAAGCACGGCAGGAAAGCCGGAAAATGCAGTTTGACGTAACCGACAACCAGTTTGAGCACGATCTTTATCAGACGATAGAAGACATCGGCAATTTCTATTATGGCAGAGACAGCAAGAACAGCATCATCCTGAAGATGCTCTACATAGAGGGATTCAGGGGCAAGGACGTAGCCGCCCAATTGGGCATATCCCATTCAGCCGTCACCCAGCGTTGCCAGAAGATGATGCACGATGTAGTGATTCCTTATTTCAAGAGATACTTCGATGCATCGGAATACGGAAGCTATCTATCGTTCGGTGACAAAGACGCATGTATCGAAAGTGCTCCGAAGATGTCGATGCCGTGCATGATGTCCGAATGCATGCGCTGCGAGGAATCGACTGATAATGGCAATAACATATTTAATAATAAGAATAATATGGAAGATATGAAGAAGGGAAGAATCACTCCTAGCTGGATTGATTCATTGAAAGAGAACGAGATTTTTGTGTTTGGCAGCAATCTGGCTGGCATGCATGGTGGTGGAGCAGCCCGCATTGCCCGCCTGCATTTCGGTGCCGTCATGGGACAGGGCGTAGGCTTGCAAGGTCAGAGTTATGCCATCCCTACAATGCAGGGTGGCGTGGAAACCATCCGTCCATACGTGGAGCTATTCATTATCTTTGCCCATCAGCATCCCGAGAAGCATTTCCTGGTAACCCCAATAGGTTGCGGCATCGCTGGCTTCGAAGCCGAAGACATCGCCCCTTTGTTCGAGAGCGCAAAGGAGATGAAGAACATCAGCCTTCCGGAAAGTTTCTGGGAGGTGATAGAGTAGTCGTACTATTAACAATAAAAAAGTTTTCAGACAAACTTCAAATTAATTAATAAGCATGAAAGAAACAAATAGCATAAATGATTTGAGAAATCTGTTACAGCAAAAATGGCTATTAGATGGCAACTGTATCGAAAAGAAGTTTCAACATTTAGCAAGTATTCTTCTTCACGATGTAGCTATTCTAAAAGGCAATAAGAAGTACATACTAACTGACATCGAATTTTACTTCTATTGTCCTACCCATCAAGACATCATAACCTACCCTCGCAATAGCAAAGCAGGAGAATGGTTCTTTCATTCAAGCGGTGTAGACCTTTCTTTTGAAAGCAATGTGTGCATAAGAGAAAAGGCTACAACAGGTAAACTGGTGCCATGTTTGACAAGTAATTCCGCTTTTGGTGGCATACTTATCCGTGGCATTAAGCATATAGACTATTTTTCAGACCATATAGAAGAGAAGTACAAACTAAACGGGCCTATGAAAGTTTGCGAAGAACTCTTCGACAAGTTTGATGCATTTGGCTATGCCGATGATTTTCCAAGAATAATTTTGGAAAAACACAATGCTACATCTCTCATAAAAAGCTGCCATCGAGTAAACTTAAAGTCGGACTCAAAAACAACCAAAGATAAAGTTGCCACAATTTTAGCCAACAATTATTGCAGCAACGATTCTGGCAGCACACAAGATGAATTGGTTTTAGAATTTGATAAGTACTTAACAGCAAACTATAGATTTATAATATGATTACAGATAAAGAAACATACGAAGTTTTTCTTTCCACATGGCTAAAGAAAAGCCATTCTACATTCTTCGACAAGTTCACAACTTGCTTGAACGAGAATAATATCAAGTGGAGATTTATCGGGAACACTGCCGACATTTGGTGTCGCGACTATATGCCGATCCAAATAGAAGTAGATGAATTCGTGCAATATCACTATTACCCAGATTATCTTACCCAAAGAGAGTCTTACAAAAAATACATTACCAAACCAGAAAAAGCGTGCAAGTCGATATATCTTTCTCCTTGCAAGAAGACAAACTTAGTTATAGATGGCGGCAATGTGGTAAAGGGAGACGATTTTGTCATCATGACAGAAAAAGTATACCATGAGAATCCAAACTACAATCCAACAGAGATACATACGAAACTCGAGAACCTATTCCAATGCAAGGTCATTATGCTACCTTGGGATAAGTGCGATAAATACGGACATGCGGATGGTATTGTCAGGCCCATTGATTCTACAAATGTTCTCTTGACAAATTACACGGATTACGACAAAGACTTTGCTGATGAGGTAAAAAGAAGACTGAGCAAACATATGCATGTAGAGATGTTGCATTATGATGTAAAAAAGCCCGACAAGCGTAATTGGGCTTATATCAATTTTTTGCAAGTTGGAGAAACAATCATCTTGCCTGCTATCAACATCGAAGAAGACGACCAAGCCCTCAAGCAGATACAAGGCTATTATCCATCCTGTGACATCCACCAATTAAATTGCGAAGAAATTATCAAGCAAGGAGGTGCTTTGAATTGCATAACTTGGAATGTGCACCCATCGGATGAAATAAAAGGATTTACTGAAGAGGATAGAAAAAGATTTGACGAACTGATAAACCGTTTTGAAAGCGAAGAAGAAGCCACAAAAGCTGGCCTATTTAGCGGCTTTACGGAAAGTGAAGTTGATTTTATGGGTGATATAAACCTTAGAATATTAGGTGAAAAATACCCAGACTTCTCATGGTATTACATGATTGATTAAATAACCAGAATTATGTTAGGAGCAATGATAGGAGATATTGCTGGCTCAAAATATGAGTTCAACAATACGTTAGATTATGATTTCGAGATGTTCGGCGAAGGATGCGACTTCACCGATGATACCATCTGTACGGTAGCGATAGCTGATGCGATATTGAACGGACGAAGCTATCAGGAAAGCCTGCTGGATTGGTGCCGCCGCTATCCTTCTCCAAAAGGAGCGTATGGCGGAAGATTCGCGGGGTGGATTCGTTCTCTTGATCCGCAGCCATACAATAGTTTTGGCAATGGTTCGGCAATGCGAGTATCACCGGTGGCTTGGCTATTCGATGACCTGTCGCAGGTTTTGGAAGAGGCAGAGAAGACGGCTCTTCCTACTCATAACCACCCCGAAGGAATCAAGGGAGCCAAAGCCGTGGCTCATGCCATCTGGCATTTCCGCAAGAGCAGATTCTCAGAAGAATCTAAGGAGTGTAAAGATAAGAATTCTAAAGAATCTGATGATAAGGCAATGAAAGCCTTCAAGGATATCGCCCGCAGCTATTACGAGGATTTCGATACCCGAGATTATCCGAAAGGCAAGTTCGATGAAACCTGCATGGATGCCGTGCCATTATCCTTCTATCTCCTCTCGCAAGCCTCATCCTTCGAAGATGCCATCCGCCTAGCCATATCTCATGGCGGCGATAGCGATACCATCGGAGACATCGTCGGCAGCATCGCCGAAGCCCGATTCGGTATTCCGCAAGAAATGAAAGAGATGGCAATCTCTTATCTTCCGAAAGATATGAGAGAAATATCGGCTAGAATAAAGTGTTGCAACTAGGCTCAGCAAAGCTGCTGACTGCAGTCAGCAGACCTGCCGACTAGGCTCGGCAGACCTGCTGAGCCTAGTGGCAATTGCTGAGAAGGTATCTTCTGGAACCCGAGGAGTAATGTCTTTCAACTCACGAAGACGCTTGCTTCAACCTATAGAGTTGATTCCTTCACCCCATCGAGCCGACTCCGTCATCCAGTAGAACCGACTCATTCTACTAAATCAACCCTATCTACAACCTTCTCCAGGCAGTTAATCATTTTGATACTGCTTATCAGAAATCGTGGTCACAATAGCACTCAGCTTCTGCCTTTTCTCCACATTTATTTCCTGCACATAAAAGTTTTTTTGTGAGAAAAGTATCAAAGTATCATTATTTAGAGAAAATAACATTCTAAACATCTGATACATTGCGACATACAAAAATGAGACTTTCGAAACATTTTACAGAAAAGTATCATCGAAGTATCATAAAATTGCAAGAAGTATCATAAATTTCGGCTTTGAGGTAAATTAAAAGGCTAAAAAGAAATATCTACTATTCCAGTTTTATAAAATTAATAGCGTCTACTTTTTCAGAATGTAAAGAATGTCAATACAAACTAGGAATAAGAGAAAAGATTGACAACCAGAATTAGGAATAAAAGCACATAAAGTGGTCTGTAAAAGACCATTAAGCGGTCTGTAAGAGACCATCAAGTGGGCATTCAGGGACCAAGTGTCGGGCATTGAGAGAACAAGTAACGGGCACTCATTGCCCATATAGCAGGCATCGAGTGCCCAAAGTATCGGACGATTTTTGGGCACTTCTCGCAAGTCGGCGGCTTCGATATTATGCATGATGCTTTATGACGATTTTGTGATGGTTTTATGATGGTTTGGTAATACTTCCATGCCGATTTTATGATACTTCTATCACATTTATGATACTTCTATGATACTTCTTGTAAAGAAATCAGAAAAGTATCATTCTTGTATATTATTATATATCAGTTATTTATACCATTACTTAACCCAAAAGATGATACTTTGAGACTTTTTTCATAAAAAAACTTTTTTCGTGTGCGTATAAACTCGACGCTAAATCTAAAAAGAATCTGATACAATACCTTATAGATACCCCAAAAATTACGTCCCGATGTAGACTTTACTACATGGCGACGTAATCTTTCCTACGTCAGGACACAGAGATTCCTGCGTCGCCATGTAATTTCTAGGAATTCAATTAGAAGAATTATTGAAGACTCAAACAACCTTATAGTCAGAATTAAATATAAAAGCTCCAACTTATTAGTTATCCTAACAAGTTGGAGTCTTTATATAATTACCTTTTAGAATTTATTTTCTACAAAATTCCTATTCTTCATTATCTATCCCCAGAAAACAAAAAGCTATGTTTCCACTGCTTCAAGAACCAGTTCAACATCTTCTAATCCATTATCTATGAAATCCACCTTTATATTCCCGATTAGGTATTTGGCATATTTATTATCCTTATACTGTTCAAGGAAAAGAACCATATCTTTGGCTGTTCGTTTCAAACCCCAACTGCCCCAATCAAGTTGCTTACACAACGGATTGTCCACCAAGTCCCAGTAGATTACATTGCCTCCCTCCAAATATTCATACGGGACGTTCTTTCCATAAAGCAACGTAGGCATATAGCCATTCCAATTGCCTTCTTTGTCAAAATCAAATGCCTTGTCATGTGCAAGACCAATATAAACATCCTTATACATTCAAATAATATTTATTCGTAACTATACACATTTAACAAATGTATTGCCTAGTGATAAACTGCATGACACTTAACATTTTGTTTGGCGCAATTCGCACAGTAATTATTGCCATCATTTATAAAACCAGGACATTTATGAGATGGTACGTTCTTTATTCTCCTCAAAATAACTACCCGCTTCCATCTTGCAATCCATCGCACGGCACTTGTTGTAGCGCTCTCTGGCTCTGTTTTCTCTTGCAAACATCGCCTTGGTGCCAGCCTCATCTTCCGAGAACTGCAGATGATTGTCAATGCCCATACCATGAGCAATGTTCTCCACATCAAGATCGTCGGTACCGATGAAGGTAAAGGTCCAGTTCTGCTTCTTCAGTTTCTCGATGAGGTTCTTGATCATCTTCAGATCATACTCCTCGCTGCAATTCTCCTCACCATCCGTAATGATGGTTACCAATACGCTGTCATCCTCGGTGGTCAGGGCGTTGATCTTGGCGATGCCCATACCTATGGCATCATAAAGAGGGGTGCCGCCACATGGGTTGTAATCCCTTGATTTCAAAGGCTTAATATGATGAGCAGACACATTATCATAGAACAGATTCTTGTGGGTGCTGTCGAAGGTGATGAGCGTAACCCGCTGCTCCATGTCCTTATGCGTCTTCTGCATTTTCTGAATCGTGGTCAAGGTCTCGTTGATACCCACCAGTGCCTGGCGCTCGATAATACTCATGCTGCCACTCTCATCCACTACCAAAAGATTGAATACTCGTTTCATAACTTGTTTCTCCTATTTATTTTAAATTGTTCAACATAATTTTATAAGCAAGAAGAACTATTCCCTGCTTCTATTTATCCCTTAAAAGAAAGAATAGAGGGAAAAATTAAGAAAAGGATTATCTTTTTTCCAAAAATATTTTTGTCAGTAGAAATAAAACCCGTACTTTTGCACCAAATTATTATACATATATTATATAAGGAGATGAAAGAAATATTGATAGTAAGCATTGGCAGCTTCTTCGGAGGCGGCATGAGATATTGGGTATCGAAGATGGTGCAATCCTGCACGGTGATTGCCTTTCCTTTCGGAACGATGGCGGTGAATGTGGCGGGATGCCTCATCATCGGGTTTCTCTCGGGATTGAATTGGCGGGAAGGGGGATGGATGTCGCCATCTGCCAAACTGCTGCTCACCACGGGATTCTGCGGAGGATTCACTACCTTCTCTACCTTTATGAACGAGGGAGCAGGACTGATGAAAGAAGAGAATTATGTCTATATGATGCTCTATCTCTTCGGAAGTCTGGCGCTGGGACTTATCGCCGTTCTCGCCGGACATTATCTGGCGAAGATTATCGCATAAAAGACTTCGGAGAATGGAAAGAAGAAGAGCCCGGATTATCACATAAAATACTGAAGATAGTATTCCATCAAATGAAGAAATGATGAAAATACTATCTTTTTTATTATTTTATATTTCCAAAATGCCTTAATTACGAAATTTATTCGTAAATTTGCAGAAATAATCTGCATTCGACAATTTGAAAGCAAGCTTTCATCATGCTCGTTTGCTTAATTTTTGCACCAATGAATACATTAGATACAAACAATATAAAATGGAGCGAGAATGTAATTATCGCTGATGCCGACTATATCGACCGAGTGGCTTTCGACCTGATAGTCAACTTCGAACGAATGATTAACCGTCGCATCCAACCAGCCGATATGGCACAATGGGCAGTCTGCATTGCCCTTGACGGAGGTCTGAGAGAGGGCGAGCACGAGACACAGGTTGTGCTTATCCACGACAAGCAGTCAATGGCGATGAAGAACTTCCGCCCTGCCAACTATGAGAAGGATCTGAACGCTCAGGCTTTCAAGGATGATAAGCTCGGAGAATTCATCATCTCTTCTTATCCTACAGAGGAGAAGATGGTAGGCAAGGATGACTTCCTCGTAGATGTGGCACGCACCGTATGCAACGCCAAGGAGGTGAAGCGAGTGATGGTAATCCCAAATTCTGAGGATGGAGATGCTTACGACCGACTCCGCGAGATACTCCGTAAGGTAGATGACGATGACAAGCGCATCACCCTCTTTGCCATGCAGCCCATGCCAGGCGGCAACTTCAGACAGGAGATTCTCGGTTATTCGCTCATGAATGCCCTGGGGATTTCGGCAAATGAAATAAAATAAACTTTAAAATAATAAACATAAAAAAATAAGATTATAAATGAGTAGAGTACTTATGATTGGCGCAGGTGGCGTGGCTACCGTGGCTGCCTTCAAGATCGTCCAGAACCAGGACGTTTTCACCGAGTTTATGATTGCTAGCCGTCGCAAGGAAAAATGCGATAAGCTGGTTAAGGATATCCATGCCAAGGGCTATAAGATGGATATTCAGACAGCTGAGGTGGATGCCGACGACGTTGAGCAGTTGAAGGCTCTCTTCAATAGCTACAAGCCTGAGCTTGTCATCAACCTAGCTTTGCCTTATCAGGATCTCACTATCATGGATGCCTGTCTGGCTTGCGGTTGCAACTACATGGATACCGCTAACTATGAGCCTAAGGACGAGGCTCATTTCGAGTACTCATGGCAGTGGGCATACAAGGATAAGTTCGAGCAGGCTGGTCTCTGCGCTATCCTCGGCTGCGGTTTCGACCCAGGTGTATCAGGCATCTTCACCGCTTATGCAGCCAAGCATCACTTCGATGAGATTGAGGTGCTCGACATCGTGGATTGCAACGCCGGTAACCATCACAAGGCTTTCGCAACCAACTTCAACCCAGAAATCAATATCCGCGAGATTACCCAGAAGGGACTCTGGTACAAGGATGGCGAATGGATTGAAACCGACCCTCTGTCTATCCACAAGCCTCTCACCTACCCTAACATCGGTCCTCGCGAGAGCTATCTGATGCACCACGAGGAGTTGGAGAGCCTGGTGAAGAACTACCCTACCATCAAGGAGGCACGCTTCTGGATGACCTTCGGTCAGCAGTATCTCACCTACCTCGACTGCATCCAGAACCTCGGCATGAGCCGCATCGACGAAATCGAATACGAGGCTCCATTGGCAGACGGTTCTGGCAAGACAGCCAAGGTGAAGATTGTTCCTCTGCAGTTCCTCAAGGCCGTATTGCCTAACCCACAGGATCTCGGCGAGAACTATGACGGCGAAACATCTATCGGTTGCCGCATCCGCGGTAAGAAGGATGGCAAGGAGCGCACCTACTACGTTTATAACAACTGCAAGCACCAGGAGGCTTACAACGAAACCGGTATGCAGGGCGTAAGCTACACCACCGGTGTGCCAGCCATGATTGGTGCCATGATGTTCCTCAAGGGCATCTGGAAGAAACCAGGCGTATGGAACGTAGAGGAGTTCGACCCAGATCCATTCATGGAGCAGTTGAACAAGCAGGGATTGCCATGGCACGAGGTGTTTGATGGCGATTTGGAAATTGACTAAACTTTAAACTAAATAAGATATGGCAAAAGAAATGCAAGAGGGAAAATTGAATCCCAATGAAGGCAAGCTGAAAGCTCTTCAGGCAGCCATGGCTAAGATAGAAAAGGACTTCGGTAAGGGCTCTATCATGAAACTCGGAGATGAGCACGTTGAGAACATCGAAGTTATCCCTACAGGCAGTATCGCTCTCGACAATGCACTGGGCGTAGGCGGTTATCCTAAGGGACGTATCATCGAGATTTACGGTCCGGAATCTTCTGGTAAGACAACATTGGCTATCCACGCCATCGCAGAGGCGCAGAAGGCTGGCGGTATCGCTGCTTTCATTGATGCAGAGCACGCTTTCGACCGTTTCTATGCGGCTAAATTGGGCGTTGATGTTGATAACTTGTGGATTTCACAACCAGATAATGGTGAGCAGGCATTGCAGATTGCAGACCAGCTGATCAGTTCTGCTGCTGTAGACATCGTAGTTGTTGACTCTGTTGCCGCCTTGACTCCTAAGAAGGAAATCGAAGGCGATATGGGTGACAATGTGGTAGGTCTTCAGGCTCGATTGATGAGTCAGGCTCTCCGCAAGCTCACTTCTACTATCAGCAAGACCAACACTACCTGCATCTTCATCAACCAGTTGCGCGAGAAGATTGGTGTTATGTTCGGTAACCCAGAGACAACCACCGGTGGTAATGCTTTGAAGTTCTATGCATCAGTGCGTTTGGATATCCGCAAGGCAACAGCCATCAAGGACGGCGATGAGGTAGTAGGTAATCTGGTTCGCGTGAAGGTTGTGAAGAACAAGGTGGCTCCTCCTTTCCGCAAGGCAGAGTTCGACATCATGTTTGGCGAAGGCATCAGCCGTGCCGGCGAGGTATTCGGTCTGGCTGTAGCCAACGATATCATCGAAAAGAGCGGCAGCTGGTATAGCTATGGCGGTTCTAAACTCGGACAGGGTGCCGATGCCTGCAAGGCATTGCTCAAGGATAACCCTGAACTTCTCGATGAACTGGAAGCTAAGGTTCGCGAAGCACTTGCTGCTAAGGAACAGAAATAAAGCCAGATAAGGTTTACACCTTATTATATATAGGAGCTTTATCTGAAAAGAAAGATTTCTCAATCATATTACAGGAATCAAGATAGGGAGAATGCGACATTTTATCGCCTCCCATATCTTGATTCCTTTTATTTTGTCAGCATTATCTGACACCTTGTCAGCCACTTTAAATTTTACAATCCCTTGGCACATGCTTTGTTATGACGGAAAGCGTGAACGCTGAATAGAGAGGTTCCCGACAGATGCATATCTTCGGCAGACTTCCATTAGCCAGCAGTTCATGAGATAAATAACATATTAATAACGATAAAAATAAAAAAAGATATAATTATGGGAAAAGTAATTGGAATTGACTTGGGTACCACAAACAGTTGTGTTGCCGTTTTCGAAGGTAGCGAACCAGTTGTAATCGCTAACAGTGAAGGTAAGCGTACTACTCCATCAGTAGTAGGTTTCGTTAAGGATGGTGACCGCAAGGTAGGTGATCCTGCTAAGCGTCAGGCCATCACAAACCCTAAGAACACAGTATATTCTATCAAGCGTTTCATGGGTGAGACATATGCTCAGAGCCAGAAAGAGGCTGAGGCAATGCCTTACACAGTAGTAAACGAGGGTGGTTATCCACGTGTTGAAATCGAGGGTCGCAAGTATACTCCACAGGAGATTTCTGCAATGGTTCTCCAGAAGATGAAGAAGACTGCAGAGGATTATCTCGGACAGGAGGTTACAGACGCTGTTATCACAGTTCCTGCTTACTTCTCTGACTCACAGCGTCAGGCTACTAAGGAGGCTGGTCAGATTGCAGGTTTGAACGTTCAGCGTATCGTAAATGAGCCTACAGCCGCAGCTTTGGCTTACGGTGTTGACAAGGCTAACAAGGATATGAAGATTGCCGTATTCGACTTGGGTGGTGGTACATTCGATATCTCTATCCTGGAGTTCGGTGGCGGCGTATTCGAGGTACTTTCTACCAATGGTGATACTCACCTGGGTGGTGATGACTTCGACCAGGTAATCATCAACTGGTTGGCTGATGGCTTCAAGGCTGAAGAAGGCGTAGATCTCCGCAAGGACCCTATGGCTATGCAGCGTTTGAAGGAGGCAGCTGAGAAGGCTAAGATTGAGTTGTCAAGCTCTACATCTACCGAAATCAACTTGCCATACATCACAGCCGTTGACGGTATGCCAAAGCACTTGGTTAAGACTTTGACCCGTGCACAGTTCGAGCAGTTGGCTCACAACCTGATTCAGGCTTGTCTCGTACCTTGCCAGAATGCCGTTCGTGATGCTAAGCTCTCTACATCAGATATCGACGAGGTTATCCTGGTTGGTGGTTCAAGCCGTATCCCAGCCGTTCAGACACTCGTTAAGAACTACTTCGGCAAGGAGCCTTCTAAGGGTGTTAACCCAGATGAGGTTGTTGCAGTAGGTGCAGCTATCCAGGGTGCCATCCTGAACAAGGAAGAGGGTGTTGGTGACATCGTATTGCTCGACGTTACTCCATTGACTCTCGGTATCGAGACTATGGGTGGTGTGATGACTAAGCTCATCGATGCCAATACAACTATCCCTTGCAAGAAGAGCGAGGTATTCTCTACAGCAGCTGATAACCAGACAGAGGTTACCATCCACGTATTGCAGGGTGAGCGCCCAATGGCAGCTCAGAACAAGAGCATCGGCCAGTTCAACCTGACAGGTATTGCTCCAGCTCGCCGTGGTGTTCCTCAGATTGAGGTTACCTTCGATATCGATGCCAACGGTATCTTGAACGTATCAGCTAAGGATAAGGCTACCGGTAAGGAGCAGAGCATCCGCATCGAGGCTTCATCTGGCTTGAGCGAGGACGAGATCAACCGCATGAAGGCTGAGGCAGAGCAGAACGCTGCTGCTGATAAGGCTGAGCGCGAGAAGATTGACAAGATGAACCAGGCTGACAGCATGATCTTCACCACCGAGAACTTCCTGAAGGATAACGGTGATAAGATTCCAGCTGACAAGAAGCCAGGTATCGAGCAGGCATTGCAGCAGTTGAAGGATGCTCACAAGGCAGGTGATGCTGCAGCTATCGATTCAGCTATCAACAACTTGAACACCGTCATGCAGGCTGCTTCTCAGCAGATGTATCAGGGCGGCCAGCAGGCAGGTCCTCAGGGTGCACAGGGTGGTCAGCAGGCACAGGGCGGCAATGATGGCGCTCAGGACGTACAAGACGCTGACTTCGAAGAAGTTAAGTAATACAGACTAATATTATCATAAAGGCGTACAATGCTCAGAAATGAGTTTTGTACGCCTTTTTTGTTTCATTATGTTTTTTTATATCCCAATAGTTTGCTAATTCGCTGAAAATTATGTATATTTGCAAATTAAGGGAGAAAAATATCCCCAAAAGAGATAGACAGTTTAGGGTAAATATAAAAGAAAGGAGAACGAGATATGGCAAAGAAGAGACCACAGGTAGCGCTGGTTTATGATTTCGACGGCACACTGTCGCCGGGCAATATGCAGGAGTTTGGATTCATACAGGCTACAGGCAAGACAAAAGACGAGTTCTGGGAGAAAAACAGAAAGTTTGCAGAGGGTAAGGATGCCAACGGCATTTTGACCTATATGTATCTGATGCTCGACGAAGCCAAGAAGAACAATATCTCGCTCACCCGGGAATCTTTTCAGAAATTCGGCAAGGATGTAGAACTGTTCCGCGGCGTAAAACAATGGTTTTCGCTCGTGAATGAATATGGCAACAGTATCGGACTGGACGTAAAGCACTACATCAACTCCTCGGGACTGAAGGAGATGATAGAGGGCACACCTATCGCCCAGGAATTTGAGAACATCTACGCCTGCTCCTTTCTCTACAATAAGGAGGGAATCGCCTATTGGCCAGCCGTAGCCGTAGACTATACTACCAAAACGCAATTCCTCTTCAAAATCAACAAGGGTATCAAACAGGTGAGCGACAACAGAAGAGTGAACCAGTATATCCCCGACGAAAAGCGACCTATCCCTTTCCCCCGAATGATATACTTCGGAGATGGAGAAACCGATGTGCCTTGCATGAAGATGGTAAAGGAACATGGCGGCCACTCGATTGCGGTATATGATAACGAGGATAAACAGAAGACTGCCTGCCAGCTTGTCAAGGAGGGACGGGTAAACTTCATGTGCTCTGCCAACTACAGCAAAGGAAGCGTGATGAATATCATCGTAAAGAGGATATTGGATAAAATCAAAGCCGACTTTGAATTCGACCGCCTGATAGAACTGAACCAGAAGAAGGCATGGAAGTGATTGAAAGGTAAAAGGGTAAAAAAGTAAAAAGGTAAAAAAGTAAAAAGGGCAAGAAAGTAAAGGGAGAAAGGGATTCTTTTGTGAATTCCTTGAAACTTTTCTTGGTTTTGTCGAGGATTATGCTTAATTTTGCACGCAAAAATAATAATATCAAATCATATTAATGGGAAGAAACAAATACTCAGCAGGAGAAATCAAGGAAATCGGCAAGTTGCTGCGACTCAAAAACGCAGGCAACCGTTTACAACAGAAAATGATACGCCACGACCTTCGTGTGGATTATGAATTCAATATCTCTGACTTCAATGAGCCTGGCAAGGCTTTCGGAGAAGAGGAGTTGCAGGAAGCCATCAAGCGTGGCGCCATTCAGATTCTCGACGATGCCACCATCGAGGCAATGAAGGTAAAACGTGCCCGAGATAAGGCTCGCGACGAGGCAGAGAGACAGAAAGAAGCCGTAGCCAGCGGTGAACAGACCGACTGGCAGGAGGCTATGAAGGAGTGGAATGAGTATTATAAATAATTTTGAATGTTGAATGTTAAATGTTGAATGTTGAATTGCACAATGGGCTATGCTAGCCAAAAACAAGATATAACTCAACACTCAACATTCATCACTCAACATTCATCACTCAACATTCAACATTCAACACTCAACATTCAACATTTAATTAAACGATTATGGCAAAAGTATTGATAAAGACATCAGAGGGCGACATCAAGGTGCGCCTCTACGACGAGACCCCTCAGCATCGTGACAACTTCTTGAAGTTGGCAAAGGAGGGATATTTCGATGGCACTCTCTTCCATCGTGTCATCAAGGATTTTATGATTCAAGGCGGCGATCCAGACAGCAAAGGCGCTCCTAAAGGCAAGATGCTGGGCACAGGTGGTCCTGACTATACCATCCCTGCCGAGTTCGTTTATCCACAACTTTTCCACAAGCGTGGTGCCTTGAGCGCAGCCCGTTTGGGAGATGAGGTAAACCCAGAACGAGAGAGCAGCGGTAGCCAGTTCTATATTGTATGGGGAAAGACCTACAAGCAGAATGAACTGAAGCAGATGGAAAAGCAGATGGGCATGCAGATGGAGCAGAACATCTTCAACCAGCTTGCCAAGGAGCATCATGATGAAATTATGAACTTCCGCCGCAACCGCGACCGTGAAGGCCTGATGAAACTCCAGGACGAACTGGTGGATGAAACCAAGAAGCGCTGCAAGGAGCAGGGCTATCCTAAGTTTACCGAAGAGCAGCAGAAGGCTTATACAGAAATAGGCGGAACACCTTTCCTCGATAACCAATACACCGTTTTCGGTGAAGTGGAGGAAGGACTTGACATCGTAGAAAAGATTCAGAACTGCGAAACATTGCGTGGCGATCGCCCAAAAGAGGATGTTTCTATGCAGATTTCAGTCATCGAGGAATAAGAAATTTCCATAACGCTCCGCCGGACGGTAAATCCGGCGGAACGCCTAATGAAAACCTAAACAAATATTATATAACTGAACTTTCGCAAGTTTTGTCCCATACGCCCTGAAAGGGCAGAAGCCCCTAGCCCAGGGCATCGCCCTGGGTAATGTTGACAAAAAGCAAAGTCGCCCTGAAAGGGCAAAAGCTTTGATATTGAAAGCTTTTGCCCTTTCAGGGCGTATGGGATGTGACTTATGACACACCCTCTTTTTATCCCTCCTTCGTCATTTTTTATTCCGCCTTCGTCATTCTATCCGCAATATACATACCTGCCAGAATGCAGCAGGCACCTGCCAGGAAGTAAGGAGTTATCTTTTCGTCCAATACCAGAGAGGCGAAAATCATTGTGGTGATAGGATTGAAATAAACCCAGTTGGTAGCTTTCACGGCACCCAGCTTAGAGATACACCAGTTCCAGGTAAGGAAACATATCATGGATGCCAAACAGCCCAGGAACAAGAGATTACCCACCACCTGAGGCTTCATAAACACATCCCATGCCGGCCAACCAGGGATGATAAGATAATAAGGCAAGATGGTAAGCACACCATAAAAGAATACCTTGCGGGTAATAAAAGCTGCGCCATAATCGCCCGATACCGATTTCATCAGGAGCGAATAGACAGCCCAGCTCATACATGCCGTAAAAGCCAAGGCATCACCTACAGGCGACAGATGCAGCACGAATCTGCCATTCAGCACCACGATAATCATACCTACAAAAGCAAGCAGAGAGCCCAACAGCTGTATCATGTTGATACGCGAAGAATGGCGATAAACCAGACGTACCAGCAAGGTAGCAAAGAGCGGACAGGAACATACGATGAGCGAAGTATTGGTCGTTGTGGTATAATTCATCGCCTCGTTCTCACTCAGGAAATAGAGTGAACCGCCCGTAATACCCAGCATCGCCATTTTAAATTCATCTTTCCAGCTATCAGCAAACATCCGCTTATGATTCACCATCAGCATCATCATGTATGCGATACTGAAACGAAGCGTAAAGATCTGTGCTGGCGAAAGTCCGTTCAGCATCAGCACCTTGGTAGATACAAAGGTGGTTCCCCAGATGGCTACGGTTATAAAAGCCACAAGATGATATAATAAATTACTATTATTCTGTTTCATTCTATTTTTCTGATTTTTGAAATTCAACTGCAAAATTATAACTTTTATTCGAAATGAGCAAATTGTAAGCAAGAAAAGCAGAAAAAGACAATAAAAAGAGCGAAATTAGAACAAAAGAAAAAGTCTTAGGAGTAAGTGCAGATACGACTTCTCCTAAGACCTTATTATTTATATAGTTAAAAAAATCAAGCCTTATTTTTTCTGGAATACTCTCACGTAATCCACTTCCATCTGAACAGGGAGGGCGCTTTCGTCAACATCCTTCTTGCCGCCCCAATCACCGCCCCAAGCCAGGTTGAGGATAACATAGAATGGTTTATTGAAAGGCCATGAACCCACTTCATTTTTACCATCATTGTTGAAATTGAGCAGTTCCTTACCATCCACATAGGTCTTGATATAATCAGGAGTCCACTCCAGGCGATAAACGTGGAAACCGTCTTCAGCACCCGCAGTCAGACGCTCCTTGGTAATCTGGGTTCCCTTCACGTGATTAAACTTCTCAGTATGGAGCGACGAAGAAGTATAGTTAGGATTAAAGCCTACCTCTTCCATAATATCAATCTCGCCACATTTAGGCCAAGGATTTGCTCCGAAATCATTGTTGCAAGGCATCATCCAGAAAGCAGGCCATGTGCCTTTACCTTTAGGCAATTTGATGCGAGCTTCGAAGATACCGTAAAGCCAGCCCTGGGTTTCGTGAGCATATACGCGCCCCGAATAAATCTTGCCGTCGCTGCCCTTGAAACAGTTGATGTAAAGCCGGTTATCAGCAATTTCTGTTACGCGTTTGCCATCAGCAGAGCCATTCACATAATTCTGAAGTTCATTGTTCACCCAGCCCGACTTCTGCACCTCATGACGCCAATCGGTACTATTCAACTCAGAGCCTTCATTAAACTCATCATTCCAGACCAGTTTGTAACCTTCCGGAATCACCATTTCGCCCCCTTCAATAGGAGTGACCTGTTTTCCAGCCTGATGCACTGGCACCGATACCTTCTTATCCTCTAATGAAATCTCGACACTTCCGTCAAGAGCTACAGACGATTTATTCTCTTCCACATCTACAGTTACCATACCCATAGCTTTGTTATTACCGCTGGCACTCACTTTAAACCAAGGGTATACATTTGCCGTAGGACCTTCTCCTGGGAAGGATGCTCTCGCCTCCCAGCCTCCTTCAGAAGCCACTACCATGATTTTATAAGTACCGCCTTTGGCAGGAACATCGATGCTCGTAGGAGAGCAGGCTATCGTTATCTCTCCATTGACGTCAGAAGAACTACTGCTGCAAGAAAGCAACATAAGCGAGAGAAGGAAGGAAAATATTTTCAAGAATTTCATGTCATTTAAAATTTAGAAAGGGAGCCACTCCTACTTATTTCATAGGAGCAGCTCCTGTATAATTCTATATAAACCTATAAAACCTAAAGCCTATTTCACAATCAAAACGATATCGCTGACAGTTATTTCTGCATCCTTAGGAGCACCGGCAAAGTCCATTACAAGTTTTATTTTGTCCATATCTCCAGGATTATTACCTTTAATCACGGCATCATCGTAACGGACAACATATTCACCTTGTATATCAGTATACATATCAGCAAACAAGAAGCTATCATCATTGCCTGTATCACAAAGCTTAAAGGTTGCAAGAGGTAACGGAGCAGAAGTTTTTACTTTACAAGAGAAATCAACTTTCTGTCCCATCTTGATAGCGACAGGAACTTCTGTTAAAGCCCATTGTGCGTGCCACTGCTCAGCTGGAGTTTCTACAGGTATCACGATAGAATGCTTGTTACCCTCATGCTTGACAACAGGAGTACACTCGATAGGTGCCCATCCTGCATCACCAAACCAATTGGTGTTTGCGAATGACTTATTCTCATCTACATCCTTCCAAAGGTTTCCAGCAGTATTATAGTCGAATGGCACCTTTAATTCTACAGGAACTACAGTACCGTCATCGTTGGCATGATCTTTCAATACCAGACTTTCTATCATGATTTCATCATCAGCCTGATTTCCACCAAAGTCGAATACCACCTTCAGGTTTTGAATATCCTTACCTTCGAGGTCTGAGCCGAAAATACACTTAGGCTCTCCTGCCTCAAGACCGGTATTTACATCCTTAGAGTCAAAGAGAATGATGTCATCACCACCTGCGCCAGAATCACAAAGTTTCACCTTAACGGCATTATGTCCCTTAGCAGATGTAATGATGCAAGAGAAGTCATAATGCTTATCTGCGCTAGTATAGATACCCAAATTAAGAAGAGCCATCTGAGCCTGCCAACGATCGGTTGTAGCCTGTGGCAATTTGACTGTATAGCAGCCCTTCTGCAAAGAGCAATCAGGAGCAGCTATCATGTTCCATCCCGGTGCATACCAGAAAGCCGGATTGTGAGACGGATCATCATTGTTTCCCGGATTATTCGGCAATGCTAATCCCTTGAACATATTAAACTCGCTGTCCTCTACAAAACCGCCAAAACCATTCATCTTTGTCTTTTCGACAGAGAACTGCTTCTGAACAGATTCCTTGCTGATACCATTACGGTTTTTCACGAAGCACTCCACATCGTAAGTACCCTTCTTGCGATAATACTTAGAGAGGTTGAAAGCAGAAGAATAGGCACCATCTATCACCCATACCGGAGTAATGCCTGCCTTGCTATCAAACGTGAAGTTGGCGGTGTTGGTCTCTTGGTCAACATCTATCTTGAAGTTGTCGGCGAAGTCGGCTACATTAGGCAACTCACCGTTGGCACCAGAGAACTCCTCTGCAGAACATGCGCTGAGCATCAATCCACCCAGAAGAGCATAAGCCATATTTCGAAACATCTTTTTCATATTGCTGAAATCTTAAAGTTAATATTTTATTAGGGGGTAGAGGAAACTATTGTTCCTCTACCTTAATAAGTTTTAATAATTGTTCTGAACCAAAGCCGGGTCGGAATCAAGCTCAGCCTGTGCGATAGGAATATACTTCTTGGATTCTGTCCAGGAGTTGGTGCGATAGCCGTAGCTGTCTGGTACCAACACGGTAGCAGCCTTGCCTGTGCGAACGAGGTCGAAGTAACGCTTACCCTCGCCTACAAACTCCAAGTGGCGCTCATTGATAACATCATCCAGAGTTACGGCTCCAAGCTCTGCGATTCCTGCTCGACGACGGATTTTATTAACATAATCCTTTGCCAAGCCAGCATCACCACCAGTCTCAAGCAATAGTTCTGCAGCATTGAGATAAGCCTCGGCTACACGATAGAAACGATAGTTGTTGTTATAGTTCAGATTGGTATCGAAACCTGCATCGGCATTGTTCTCAGTAAAAGGACGGTACTTAGCCAACCAAAGACCTGTATCTTGATAGCGCTTATGATAATGCGTATCATCAGCATCACCATCAGTACCCATTCCACGACAATCCCAGCAAGTAGCTGCACGACGAGTGTCATTGTCAGAGTACAAGTCGTATGTTTCCTGTCTTACAGGCAAGAAGCCCCAACCATCGCTGGCTTGCTTCACCCAGCCATCACCACCTGGCCATGCATTAGGTGAAATCAAAGTAGGAAGAACTGTGCCACCGATAGCCAATGGAGAACTCCAACCACGCTCGTTGTTACCATCCTCGTAGTTGATTTCCCAAATTGACTCCTTGCACCATTCACCACTTTCCTTCCAAATGTCTGCGAAATTATCCATCAATCCATATTCGCTCTTGTCGTTGATAATCTCTTGCATATATTGCAATGCCTTTGGATAACGGGTCTTATCGTTTTGGTACATTACCATTTCGGCATACATCATGTAGCACATCGCCTGAGACATACGACCGCAGTTCTTGTCATCCCAACGCATAGGCAAAACCTTAGAGTCAATGACTGCCTCTAGCTCGGTAATGAGATTATTATACACCTCGTCTGCCTTCAACTGAGGAGCTGTATATGGAATGCTCAAATTCTCAAGATAGAAAGGGATATTTCCGAAGTAATGCCACAAGTTGTTGTAGAAATATACTCGGAGGGCACGTCCCTGCATCTCATAGGAAGCCTTATTTTTTGCGGTGAGATTACCCGCAGCCCAAGGAATATACTTCAAGAGGTCGTTGCAACGCTTGATGCCAGAGTAATCAACTGTCCAAAGTGAACTCAATGTGTTGCTAGCATTCGCCTCAAAGTTAAACAGCATATGCCAATGTTGGTTATCATTTTTGTCACTACCTCCTACCCAGAAGTCATCGCCCATGATTTCGGCATCGATATTAAGAGCATTATACTGTCCCAATCCCCAATCTGGCCAGTGGATAGGGTCATAAGCAGCATTCAAAGCCTCATTGATGTGCTCATCTGTGGTATAATATTCCTCCAGAGGCTCACCCGATGGGTTCTCTACCTCAAGGAAGTTGTCGCTACAAGATGTGGTTGCCAAGGTCATACTGGCTGTCATCACACCGAGTGCTATATATTTCATTGTCTTCATAATTGTCAATGTTTTAAGATGTTCTACATTTAGAATGAAAGGTTGAAACCGATGGTGTAGGTGCGTGCTTGTGGATAGATACCACGGTCAACACCGAGAGAGGTACCACCAGAAGAAATTTCTGGGTCGAAGCCCCAATACTTTGTCCACGTTATCAAGTTCTCCGCCATCACATAGAAACGTAAACAGCTGATGGAGAGCTTCTGTGTCAAGTTCTTTGGCAAAGTATAACCCAATGAGATATTCTTCACACGGAGATAAGAGCCATCACAAATATAGAGATCTGATACCTGCCAGTTGGTTGCATCACCAGCCTTCAAGATAGGATACTTGTTGGATGTACCCTCACCTGTCCAACGGCTCAGCATCCAAGATGGGAAGTTACCTGAGTAGACATCTGTACGATAAGTGGCATCAAACACCTTGTTGCCTGTCACGCCCTGCAGGAAGAGGTTGAAGTCGAATCCCTTCCACTCAGCACCAAGGTTGAAACCGAAGGTCCACTTTGGTGTGCCGTTACCGATATTGGTACGGTCGTCTGCACTAATCTTACCATCACCATTCACATCAACGAAGCGGACATCACCTGGTTGTGCATCTGGCATAATCATATTACCATCCTTGTTGACATAAGCCTTCACCTCATCCATGTTCTGGAATACACCAGCGGTCTTATAACCATAGAAATATGGGAAAGGCTGACCATTGCTACCACGGGTGCCACCACCTGAAAGACCTTGGAAGGTATCGAGGTCAATATAACCAGTGTCATTACCAAGGTTGGTCAACTCATTGTGCAAGTAGCTTACATTAGCCTTGGCATTGAAGCGAGCATCAGAAATGTGCCACTTGTAGCCGAGTTCAAACTCAAGACCTGAGTTCTTCATATCACCCACATTGCCGATAGGCTTTGTCTCACCTACATAACTTGGGATAGGCATAGTAATCAACATACCGTTGGTCTTCTTCACATAGTAATCGGCACTGAATGTCAATGCACTGCCGAAGAAGCCGAAGTCGAAACCGATATCAGTCTGTTCACTCTCCTCCCACTTCAAGTCTGGGTTGGCTGTAGCATTCGCCTTAGAGCCATTAAACTTGGTGGCATTCTTACCGAAGAGTACATTGTTGCCCATAGAGGTCAGCACTGTGTAACGAAAATCACCGATATTATCGTTACCATTCTTACCCCAGCTGGCACGGAATTTCAAGTTGCTCAACCAGTCGCGAGTGCTCTCCATGAATTTTTCATTCATGATGTTCCATCCAACAGATGCAGACGGGAAAGTACCATACTTATTATTGGTTCCGAAACGGCTTGATCCATCACGACGTACAGTTGCCTGGAACATATACTTCTCGTCATAGTTGTAACTGATTCGACCGAAGAGAGAAGAAATGGTATGAACCACATTATTACCACCATATACAGAGTGTTGAATGGTAGGAGTTCCTACAGAGATTATCTTTCCTTCTTTATCAGTAACGATAGTTTGCACATAGTTACCTGTTGCATAGTCGATAGAAGGCTTGTTTACATTCACCAAGTTCCAACGGCTACCACCTAGGTAATCGCTCTTGTTCTTCATGGCACTCTGACCTAACACCACAGCAAAACTATGCTTACCTATGGTCTTGTCGTAAGTCAAAGTATTCTCTACCTGCCAGTTGATACCCTTGCTAGAGCTCTTGGAAGCTGAGGTGTGGGTTTGCTTGTTATTACCAGACAAGTAGTACTTAGAAGCCACATAGCTGTCTGTACCCCAGAAGCTGAGGTCGGCGCTGTAAGTAAAATGATATTTCAAGTTGTCCCACAACTGGAGGTCGATGGAAAACTTAGGCACAAACTTATGTGACCAGTTCTTGGCTGCAGGAATACTCATCATAGCCAATGGGTTGTTCATTTCCTGATAGGTACCTGCCATACCAGGAATGGTATAGTAGTTGCCATTGGCATCACGAGGAATATCATAATAATCACGTGTACCTATTATTTTTCCTTCACTATCATAAACGTTTGGATCTTCCAGTTTGTCATAATAAGACTTTGCTACATTCCCATCAGTCACAGTTGGAGCCAATGTTGGAGCCATATAGAGGGCACTACCAAGCACAGAGCCAAACTCAGAATTGGTTGAGATACCGGTGCTCTTGACACGTGTATATGCCATATTGACGGTTACATCGAGCTTGTTGAGGAAGTTGCGCTCCTTCGATGCATCCATCACATTATATATATTGTTAGAGCGGAGTGAGAGGCGCTCATAGTTGCTCTGTCCGTAGTTACCGCCTACGATACCCTCCTGCTTGTAATAGCCCATAGAGAGATAATAGTTGATTTTTTCAGAGGCACCACTGATGCTCACCTCATGATTCTGCACTGGCGCATTGTCATTGAAAACAAGGTTTTGCCAATCAGTACCGAAACCATTAATTGCTTTGCCATTGGAATCTGTCAATGCATAAGGGTCTGCAAAAACTGGAGCTTGACCGCCGTTTACGGCACGCTCATTCTGAAGGATTGCATAATCGGTTGCGCTGGTTACATCGCGCTTCTTCCATGCGCTCTGCCAGCCGTAAGAGAAGTTATAGTTAATCTGTGCCTTGCCCATCTTACCCTTCTTGGTAGTAACGAGGATAACACCATTGGCTGCACGTGCACCATAAATGGCACCAGAAGCGGCATCCTTCAGCACCTCGATACTCTCGATGTCGCTAGGGTTGAGATAATCCAAGCCACCCTCGATAGGCATGCCGTCTACGATATAGAGAGGGTCAGAGTTGTTGATGGTACCTGTACCACGTACACGAACCTTGGAACCCTCACCAGGCTGTCCTGAAGAAGAGGTTACGTTGACACCGGCAGCCAGACCCTTCAATGCGTTATCAACACGCACTGGGCTCTTGCCAGCCAAATCTTCGGTGCTCACTTTAGCGATAGCTGCAGTTACCACGCTCTTCTTCTGAACACCGTAACCTACAACAACCACTTCATCCAAAGCCTTGTCGTCTTGTTTCAGAGTAATCTTCATGTTGGCTGAAGGACGAATCTCTGCATCCTTGTAGCCAATGTAGGTAATAACCAAGGTCTGGTTAGCATCTGCATCGATGACAAAGTTACCATCAAGGTCGGTAATTGCACCGGCACCCTTGACGCCTTTAACCTGTACGGTGGCTCCGATAACGGGTTCACCCAGGTCATCCAACACGACACCCTTAAAGGTGTTTTTCTGTGCGAGCGCTGACGTCGACATCAATAATGCAGTCGCCAGCAATAGACTTTTTGTTTTCATACTTCGATTATTAGTTTAGAAAAATATCTGTTTGTTAGTTCACTCTATTATAATAATGTTTAAGACTGTGCGGCTGTGCATTTTCTAAAATGCGTTAAGCCGTGTTTTCGTTTGCAAATATAATATGATTTTTTGATAATTCCTAACCCCTTCAACAGATAAGTGGGAAAAGCTCTTGCTTCAAACAACTTATATCGTTAGTTTTCAGATACTTATCTATTTTTAATAACTATACGAAAGTGGATGGGGTAAAATGGAGAAAATGAGGCTAGAACACCCCTGAAACGTTATATCAGTATATTTCAGTGTTCACACTCTGCCACTTTTCATTCGCACAGCTACGCATTTATTTTCCTAATTATCAGCGGTTTACGAAAAGTTCCGTTTTTACACCCATCCACTTTTCACTTATCACCCACCATTTTTTCATTATTTATTTAGTAATTTTGCAGATGAATGAGCATATACGTCTAAACGCACAAAAAAACGTGAGAGGCGGTGTGCAAAACAAACAACTGCAAGAAATAAACAAACCATAATAAATATTACTTATGAAACAGTTCATTTTATCATGTGTCCTGTCGGTTGCAGCCATCGCTCCGTCTCAGGCACAGCAGACTACCAGACGATTACCAGTCTATCTCGACCAGACCAAGCCGGTAGAGCAGCGCATCGATGATGCCATCTCCCGCATGACGCTGGCAGAGAAGATACGCATCATCCATGCTCAGAGCAAGTTTTCATCAGCCGGTGTACCACGCTTGGGATTTCCTGACTTCTGGACGGATGACGGACCTCACGGAGTGCGTCCTGACGTATTGTGGGATGAGTGGGAACAGGCTGGTCAGACCAACGACTCCTGTGTAGCCTTCCCTGCCCTCACCTGTCTTGCCGCATCATGGAATCCGCAGATGAGCCGCATCTATGGCGAAGCATTGGGCGAAGAAGCCCTGTATCGCGGCAAGGACATGATTCTGGGTCCTGGCGTCAACATCTACCGCACGCCTCTCAACGGCCGCAACTTCGAGTATATGGGCGAAGATCCGTTCCTGGCAAGCATCATGGTAGTACCGTATATCCAGGGATTGCAGTCTAAGGGTGTATCAGCCTGCGTAAAGCACTATTGCCTGAACAACGATGAGGAATACCGCCATCAGGTCAACGTAATCGTCAGCGACCGTGCTCTCCATGAAATCTATCTCCCAGCCTTCAAGGCGGCTGTTGAGAAGGGGAAGACATGGGGTATCATGGGAGCCTACAACCTATATAAGAATGAGCATAACTGCCACAACCAGTGGACCCTGAACAAGATTCTGAAGGGCGACTGGAAGTATGATGGTGTCGTGGTAAGCGACTGGGGCGGTGCTCACGACCTGGAGCAGTCTGTAAAGAACGGGCTGGATATGGAGTTCGGCACCTGGACAGACGGTCTTACGATGGGCGCTACCAATGCCTACGACAACTATTATCTCTCCATGCCTTACATGAAGGCCATACAGGAAGGCAAGTTCACCCAGAAGGAGCTGGACGCTAAGGTGCGCCGCGTATTGCGCCTCTTCTATCGCACCACGATGAATCCGAACCGCCCTCATGGTTTCCTCTGTTCCGAGAGCCATTATGCAGCAGCCAGACAGATTGCTGAGGAAGGCATCGTGTTGCTCCAGAACAGGAACAATGTGCTCCCTATCAACACCCAGAAGGCTAAGCGCATACTGGTAGTAGGCGAGAATGCCATCAAGATGATGACCGTAGGCGGAGGCTCTTCTTCGCTCAAGGTACAGCGCGAGATTTCGCCTCTCGATGGACTGAAGACGCGCTTGGGCAAGGACGGCATCGAGGTAGATTATGCCCGCGGATATGTGGGCGATGTAACGGGCAACTACAATGGCGTTACAACCGGCCAGAACCTGGAAGACAAGCGCAGCGAGGCTGAACTGATAGCCGAAGCTGTAGAGAAAGCCAAGACAGCCGACTATGTCATCATGTTTGGTGGTCTGAACAAGAGCGATTTTCAGGACTGTGAGGGTCACGACCGCAAGCATTATGAGTTGCCATACCATCAGGATAAGCTGATCGAGGCTTTGGCTAAGGCAAACAGAAACTTCGTTTATGTCAACATCTCGGGCAATGCGGTAGCTATGCCTTGGAAGGCTAAGGTTGCCAGCATCGTACAGGGCTGGTTCATCGGTTCGGAGAGCGGCGAAGCCCTTGCAAGCATCCTTACAGGCGATGCAAACCCTAGCGGCAAGTTGCCGTTTACATGGGTCAACTCGCTGAAGGAAACAGGTGCTCATGCGCTCAATACCTATCCGGGAACCTGGCGCCAGGAAGGTGGAGCCAGCACGAAGGGCAACATCATTGATGAGGAATATAAGGAAGGCATCTATGTAGGTTACCGCTGGACCGATAAGGAGCGCATCAAGCCTACCTTTGCATTCGGTCACGGCTTGAGCTACACCCAGTTTGCCATCTCTAATCTCCGCAGCGACAAGGTGCAGATGAAGCAGGACGGCACAATCACCTTTACCGTAAACGTAAAGAATACAGGTAAGCGTGCCGGAGCCGAGACGGTTCAGCTCTATATCCACGACGTCAAGGCATCGGTAGACCGCCCTCAGAAGGAACTGAAGGGATTCCAGAAGGTTTATCTCCAGCCAGGTGAGAGCAAGGATATCAGCATCACCATCAGCAAAGAGGCCCTCAGTTTCTACGATGAGGCATCTTCATCCTGGAAGGCTGAAGCCGGAAAGTTTGAGGCTCTTGTTGGTAATGCAGCCGATAACCTGAAGCTCAAGAAAGCCTTCGAGCTCTTTTAAAAGAATGATTCGATTCTGAGAAATTGAACGGAGGGAAGAAATAAATATAACGCATAAAAGTTTGTTACGGTGAAACGCCGTAACAAACTTTTATTGTTTTTCCCTGCTTTTCATCCTATCGACAAACTCGTAGAAACGGGGATACACAAACATCAATATTTTGATTATCAAATGACTACCCATGCATCGCGAAACGCGATGCATGGGTACCTGAAGCATTTACTCTTTCCGCAAAAACAATCAACACGCTGATTATCGGTTAGTTAACCCATATAATACGGCAAAACGCCGTACATGGGTACCCGAAGCATTTACTCTTTCCCAGAAAATAGTCAACGCCCTGATTATCGGACGTTTTACCCATACGCCCTAAAACAGGGCGCATGGGTATCTGTAGCATTTACTCCTGAATTTTCGCAAGTTTTCGCCATACGCCCTGAAAGGCTTATTTCATGCCAATCTGCTTCACACGCTGCTCGAACTCTTCCCTGTCACAGATGGCACTATTCTTGATTTTGGCGCGATAATTATAGATAGTGTTCACAGAATAGTGAAGGAACTCGGCAATCTTAGAACTGTCCTCGATGCCCAGACGGATAAGGGCAAAGATACGGAGGGTGGTAGAAAGACGGCTGTCATCTTCGAGCACGATACGCTCTTCAGGTCTCAAGAGGGCATTGAACTCCTCAACAAAGTCAGGGAAGAGCTTCAGGAAGGCGGAATCGAAATACTCATACAGCTCGCCCATGTAAGCCTCGCCAGCCTGCATCTGCTCCAGCAACTTGTTGAGTTCTCTTGCCTTCACCAGTTTCACTACTCGCTTGCGCATGGTCTCTATCTTGTCGACATAGATGGCACAAAGGCGCAGGAATCGACCAATATATACTTCCTTCATCTTGTTACTCTCGTTGAGTGACTGGTTCATCTCGTTAAGACGCTCATTTGCCAACTGCAAGGCATGGTTGGTTTCCTTCAGCTTATGATGGGCCGCAGCAATGCGCTTGCGCTGCTTGTTGACATAGTAGAGCAAGAGCATAACCACAAAGAGAAGCAAGGCTGAACACGCTACCATGAGCCGCAGGTGCTGGTTGCCCGAAGAAAGTTCTTTCTGATAGCCCTCCTCAATCTGCGTGAGCACAGGCATGATCTGGCGGCTGCGGATAGGCGTATTGAAAACGGTAGCCGACTTCCAGGCAAACTTGATATACTCGTGAGAGCGCTTCTGCTCGCCCAGTTCGGCGTTGAGCAGATTGGCAACTTCCCAGAGAGACCCCTGGTCCATCACAGCCAACTGGACATCGCAGATAGCAGAACGCAAGAGGCAGCGGAGGAACTGCTCTTTATCACCAAACTTATTGTAGGTCATGCCGCGATAAAACTGAACGATGGCATACTGATGGGTGCCCGGTTTCGTCATCGCCAGCCGCTTATCGCTCAATCGCAAAGCCTCCTTCATATTGCCTGCATCGCGTGTCCTCACTTCCTGCATCTGCACATAAAGGTCATCATCATGGCTGAATGTGCTGTCTATTGCAGCCTGATAGGCATTATGCTTGCCGGCATAATATTTCTTCAAGGAAGGAACGTTGGAATAATATGCCATCTCGCCATACAGGTGCTGGCAAGCCCAGAGGTAGTTGCGTTTGCCCTCAGCATCAAGATCAGCGATATTGACAGACTTCAGCAGGTCGTACGATTCGGCATAATCGCCCGTGGTAGATTCCTGGAAAGCAAGCAGCGCCTTGGCATTCCCCACCTTCTTTTTATCGCCCATTCTGAAGGCAAGTTCCATACACTGGTTGATGTATTTCAGCGCCATGTCGTTCTTGTAGGAGCGGTATTCCTCAAAGAGCGCAAAGCAGGCATCATACTTACTGCTTAGGCGCCTGGCGGTCTTCAGCTTCTGCTCCCAATCGCGAATTCGGGTTTCACGTACCTTCACATAATCAGCCGAATGGGCAATGGCGTTGTCCAGACTCTGGAAAAGCTGCTCTATATTATCTGTTGTTTTTGCTGCAAGAGAAAGAGGCATCAAGACAAAGAGCAGGAAGAAGAATGCCTTTTCCCATAATTCATTTACGCGATACATCAACTTGATTCCGTTTAAGATTGATTTATTTTCATGAGGTTTCATGTGCAAAAGTAATAAAAAAATCGGAAACGACAAATCAAATATAGAAGAAATGTAGATTCCTTCGCATTTTTCACCTATACCGCATCCACTTTTTATATATTCTTCATTTTTCTTATCCATCTCATTATCAGATACATTTCTATCTAAAAAAGAAAAAATCATCCACATTTTAACATTCGTATCGCGCATCGTATCATCTTTTTTATTATCTTTGCATAAGATAAACATAAAAATAACAATTAACATAATAAACAATGAGAACAGCACTTTTATCACTCACATTTCTTTTGGCTGGTTCTATGGCAGCACCTGCTTTCGCCCATACCGCAGCCCCTAAGAAAAAAGTAACTGCCACAACCAAGAAAGGCAAGATTCTACCCATGAAGGAGTATATCGACCAACTGATGGCGAAGATGACACTACAGGAGAAGATTGGTCAGCTGAACCTGATGGTAGCTGGCGACATCACCACCGGCGGCGCACTTGATACTCAGGTAGGCAGCGATATCGCCCAGGGCAACATGGGCGGAGTTTTCAACATCAAAGGCCTCGATAAGATCAAGGCTCTGCAGGAAATCGCCATCAAGAACAGCCGTCTGGGCATCCCGCTGCTCGTAGGTATGGACGTGATTCATGGTTACGAAACGATGTTCCCTATCCCTCTCGCCCTCTCCTGCTCATGGGATACCGAGGCGATGAAGAAGGTAGGCGAAGTATCGGCCAAGGAAGCAAGTGCCGACGGCATCAACTGGACATTCTCTCCTATGGTAGACATTGCACTCGATGCCCGCTGGGGACGAATAAGCGAAGGAAATGGCGAGGATCCTTATCTGAGCGGCGTGATGGGAGCAGCGATGACTCAGGGCTACCAGGGCGTGGATATGCGCACAGAAGAGATTCTGAGAGCCAATCGCATCATGGCCTGTCTGAAGCATTTTGCCCTATACGGAGGCGTTGAGAGCGGAAAGGAATATAACACGGTAGATATGAGCCGTATGCGAATGATGAACCAGTATCTTCCACCTTACGAGGCAGTGGTGAAGGCTGGCGTAGGCAGCGTGATGTCTTCATTCAATCTCATCGACTACATACCTGCTACAGCCAACAAATGGATGATGACCGATGTCTTGAGAAAGCAGTGGGGATTCAACGGTTTCGTGGTTACCGACTACGCTTCTATCGCCGAGATTCTGCAGCACGGAACGGCAAAAGACATCAAGGAGGCATCAGAACAGGCACTGAAGGCGGGTACCGACATGGATATGTGTTCCAACGCCTTCGTAAAGCATCTGGCTAAGAGCATAGCAGAAGGAAAGGTGAGCGAGGAGGAAGTGAACATCGCCTGCCGCCGCATTCTGGAAGCGAAATATAAACTGGGCCTGTTCAGCGACCCTTACCGCTACTGCAACACCAAGCGCAGCAAGAGTGAGATTTACACCGCAGAGAACCGTCAGGCAGCCCGCGATGTAGCAGCAGAGACCTTCGTGCTCCTGAAGAACGAAGGCAATATCCTGCCACTGAAAAAGGAAGGAAAGATAGCCCTGATAGGTCCGCTTGCCGACACCCGAAACAACATAGCCGGTACATGGAGCGTGGCTCAGGAACCATCTAAATATACCACCATCAAGGAGGCAATGGAGCATGCACTTGCCGGAAAAGCCACCTTATTATATGCCCAGGGAAGCAATATCTGGCGCAATCAGGAACTGCAGAAAAACGGCGAATCCGGCAAGCCAATCAACTGGGGCAACGAGGCTGAGATGAAGGCTGAAGCACTGAAGATTGCGAAAGAGGCCGATGTGATAGTATGTGCTATGGGCGAAAGTGCCGAGATGAGCGGCGAATGCGGTAGCCGTACCAACCTGGAGATGCCGGACGTACAGCGCGAACTGCTTGCCGAACTTCTGAAGACGGGCAAGCCAGTAGTGCTCCTCAACTTTGCGGGCCGTCCTACGGTTCTTACTTGGGAGAAAGCCCATGTACCAGCCATCATGAATGTATGGTTTGGAGGCTCAGAGATGGGCGATGCACTCTGCGATGTCATCTTTGGCGACAAATCGCCATCGGGTAAGCTCACCACTTCGATGCCTAAGACTACCGGTCAGGAGCCTCTCTACTACAACCATCAGAACACCGGCCGCCCTGTAGCAGACGACAATGAGAAGTTTGCCAAGTTTGCCAGCAACTGTCTGGATGTAAGCAATGGTCCGCTCTATCCTTTCGGTTACGGCTTGAGCTATACCAACTTTTCATACAGCAACTTCCGCCTGAGCAGCCAGGAGGCGGGCATCAGCAATGAGGAGGCTACTGAATGGCAGGATGGCAAGAAGATTACAGCTAGCGTCACCGTTAAGAACAATGGCTCCCGTGATGCCGATGAGATTGTGCAGCTCTACATCCGTGACATGGTAGCCAGCATCTCCCGCCCTGTAAAGGAACTGAAAGGTTTCCAGCGCATCCATCTGGCAGCAGGTGAAAGCAAGGAGGTAAGCTTTGATATCACCCCAGATATGCTCAAGTTCTACAACGCAGATCTGAAGCACGTGATAGAACCAGGCGACTTCCAGATTATGATAGGAACCAACAGCAAGGATGTAAAGACTTTGAAACTGAACGTGAAATAAACAATAAAAATCGCCCTGTAAAGAGCAAAGCATAGCTTGAAAGATGCTTTACTTCTTACAGGGCGATTATCATCTACTGAGCCCACTCCAACAGAAGGCTCAGTTATGGATTCTATCCTTCAGGATTACTTAGTCATCTCGAAACCTACACGCATACCATCGTAATTATTGGCGATAGTACCGATAGCGCTGAGGGTAGAACTGCCCTTGAGGGCACTCATGGTCTTGATGAGGTTGAGCAACTTTGTCTGGTCGAAGAGCAGGCTGATGCCGTTGGTAGTCTTCGTAGCATAGCCCGACATACTCAAGAGCAAGCCCTTCATCTGAATGGCATGAGTCTTCTCATCAAAAGTATAATTGCCCTGCCATGACTTGCCATCTATCTTGGCAGCGAAAGTTCCATCAGTTTCGAAGGTGAAATAGGTGTTTGAGCCGCTGAAGCCAAACTTGCTGTAATACTCACCCAACTTCTCCTCTACCTTGTTGGCAGCAATCTCACCGCCAGCCTTTGCCAGGAGATTCTCAGAAGTAAAGGCGCATCCCGGCTTGCTGTACTTCCAGGTATGGGCACAGAGATCCTGCTTGCTGAAGGAACCTGAACCGATTACATTATTCAGAATGCCATTGATAATGCTGCTACCTGCAGAACTGCTGCTGTTAGAGTTTCCACCCAGTACAGCCCCCAAGATACCGGCAACGGCTGAGCCTGCATTGCTGGTTGCACTGGTAGATGTAGTGGCATTGCTGGTTGTTGCTGCAGTTGTTGTTGCAGCCGCAGCTGTTGTGTTAGATGCAGCAGAAGTTGTTTTCTTTGTAGAAGTCTTCTTGGTCGTAGTCTTCTTTGAAGTCTTCTTCGAAGTCTTCTTTGTTGTCTTCTTAGTCGTTTTCTTAACCGGCATCATCTCAGACATTGAGGCATTGAGCGCTGCCTCGTTCATAGCGCTTGCGTTGCTGCCAGCTGTGCATGCGAGCACAAGGGCAGCCAAAAGAAATACCTTTTTCATTGCTTTCTATATATTTATTTTTATCACTCTTATTTATATATACCCAATACTTCCTATTGTTCTTTCGGGTGCAAAGTTCGCAAAAAAATCGGGAATACGATAAGAAAAATCCCTATTTCGCGGTATGAATCTCCCTAAAAACTCATAATTTCTGCTCTTTCTACGTTATTATAGACGAATACTATGACAATTCGTTTAAAAGACTATGAAAAAATCGTTCAGGAAATGATAATTATCGGTCTAAAGGAGGGGAAACTGTTCAATCGTTTGCACTTTTTTTTGACATACATCAAAAAATAACGAATAAAACACGTATTTTCATGCATTTTATACCTAGAAATAGGTAGAAACCCCTATCTTTGCAAGCGGTTAACAAATATCAATAGGTTATGAATGATTTAATTAAGGTAAATTCAGAAAATCAGAATCAGGCTATCGATAGATGCCAACAGATTCTTCAGGATCGCCGCGAGGCTCTTGCCTCTAAGGCAAAGAGAAGAGGTTAATACTCTTCAGAAACAAGAAGTAAAGGAGGAAAGATGATGCTCTTATACAATATAAGGACGCATCCTTTCTTTTTAAAGAGAGATTTTTCGAAACGACTCTTAAATGATGAGTTTCAAAAATTTTGGGAAAAGAAAAAAACGTAAAAATCCCGTTGTCAGCCATCTGGCTTGTACAACGGGATTTTTTCGTTTATTATATCAAGTCCGAGATTTTACTTCTCGTTCTTCACTGCCTTCATGATAATCTCGAAGTGATTACCACTCTTCAAGATGACATTCTTCAGGAAGTCTGAAATCTCAGATGCCTTCAGATTCTTCACCATCTCCTTGTAATCGCTATGAGTATCAACACCCATACGCTCGTATGTGCTCAACGCACCAAGCCAATAACCATTAGACTTCTCGCTAACAGCAGCCTGCTTCAGGAGAATCTCCTTTACCTTCTGAAGGTCTTCTGCATTTGGCTGGGCTACGGTCTCTTCCATACCCTTGAAGAAGTAAGGAATAGCGATATCCGACTTCTCTGGGTTCAGCTGAGCCACGGCTGAAATAGAGATGGCAGCCTTGTTATCATAATCGCGAAGCAAACCATCGTTTGCACCTGCATGATAAGCAGCACTGAGTTCCTCACGGATAGTACGCAAATACTTCATCTCCAAAAGGCGGGCTGAAACATCAGCAAGAACCATATACTGCAAGGTGAATGGAGCCTTGGTATACCAGATCTCTGTTGCCTGGTTCTGTGGGTTCTCCATTGCTTTGGTAAAGACATTGCTTACCTTACCCTTAGCATAAGGAATCTGCTTGTTCTTCAGCTTGAAGCCATTGTTTGGCAGACTGGCGATATACTGCTCGATGAGTGGGAGGAGAGTCTTCTCATCATAGTTACCTACGAAATAGAAGGTGAAGTCCTTGGCATTGCCGTAGAACTGCTTACCAATCTCCAGGATACGGTCGTAGTTGATATCCTTTATATCGCTTGCCTCTGGTACACGGGCAAGTTTGCTACCCAAATAGAGGGTGCTCTGAACAGAATCCTGATATACGAGGCTTGGGTTGTTGCTCTTGTTGGCAAGAACAGTAGCCATCATGCTCTTCATATTGTCGAAGCTCTTCTGGTCCTTGCTTACTGCGGTCATCTTGAGATAGATGAGCTGCATCAGGGTTTCGATGTCCTTAGGAGTAGAATTACCCTTCAAACCATGATTGAAAGGACTCAAGCTGAACGAAACGCCAGCCTGCTTACCTGCCAAAGCCTTATCAAGCTCATTGCTTGAGAAATCGCCAAGACCACTAGCATCGAGCACATCTGCTGCAAATGCAGCATTCAGGAAGTCTTCCTTGCCGAAAGTAGAATAGCCCACATTGGCTGAAGCTGCGAAAGCAATCTCATTGTCCTTGAAATCGGTCTTCTTCAATACCACCTTAGCGCCATTAGAAAGAGTCAACTCCTTGAAGCCCAACTTCTTGTTTTCAACAGTCTTCTTAATTTTACCAGCCTTAGGAGCCTGAGCAATGAGAGGTTCCTGCTTAACATTATCCACATAAGCCTCGAGCTTCTCAGCACGTACCTGCTTTACGATGGCAGAGAGTTCCTGCTCTGTAGGATAAACAGCACCAGCCTGCTCGCGCATCATTACCAATGATACAAGGTTGGTATCGCTCTGGCAAACCAACTGCTTGGCATAGCTGTTGATAACCTCAAGAGGCAAGTTTGGAACTACCATCTTCCAGATCTGGCTCTCCTCTTCTACTGACGGAATAGGCTCGTTAGAAGTGAAGTTATCCACATACTGGGTGGTAAACTGCTCGTTCTTCATCTTATCCTTGTTGGCAAGCGCCTTGTCAACCTGGCTCATGAATTCATCCTTGGCACGCTGATACTCAGTAGCTGTGAAACCGAACTCATGCATACGCTGTGCCTCGCGGAGAACAGCAGCATAAGCCTCCTTAATTTTTCCTGGCTTAGCCACACCGGTAAGGGTGAAAGCATCCTTAGTGCTTGAAATCAGGTATGAACCATCACCGGCACTTGCCTGGAGATATGGACAGTCTGGCTCCAATGCCTTCTCAGCATAACGGGCAGCAATCATAGAAGAAATCACGTTATCCATGTATCCCTTCAGGAGATAGCTCATATTGCTCTTCAGAGAATCTGGCACAGCATTGTGCTTCATATAAACCTGGAAGAGATCAACCTGCTGCTCCTTATCCTTGTCGATAACATAGATGGCAGAATCATTATCAGATACTTCTACCTTCTCAACCTTAGCGGCATTCTTAGGTACCTTGATACCTGAGAAGAGTTCCTTGATCTTAGCTTCGATATGATTTACATCTACATCACCCACGATGATAATAGCCTGATTGTCTGGGCGATACCATTTGCGGTAGTAAGCACGGAGAGTTTCTGGCTTACAGCCATCGATAACGCTCATCAAACCGATAGGGAAACGGTAGCCATACTTTTCGCCCTGATAGAGCTTAGGAAGTGAACGCTCTATCATGCGCTGCTGACCTACGATACGCATACGGTACTCATTGTGTACCACATCGCGCTCGTCATTGATGGCTTCCTTGGTAAGAGAGATACCGTTGCTCCAATCCTTGAGGATGAGCATGCATGAATCTACGGCTGTAGGGCGGGTAGTAGGTACATCGGTGAAGTAATATACGGTTTTCTCTACGCTGGTATAGGCATTGAGATTTCTACCATACTCCACGCCGATGCTCTGCAGGTAGTCCTGCAGAGAGTTGCCCTTGAAATGGTCGGTACCATTGAAGGCAAGGTGCTCCAAGAGGTGAGCCAAACCGCGCTGGTCATCATTCTCATTGATAGAACCCACTTTCTGTGCGATGTAGAAACTGGCTACATGCTCAGGATAACTGTTGTGACGAATGTAGTAAGTCAATCCATTATCAAGACGACCTATCTTCACATTCTTGTCTACCGGAATAGCTGGCATCTGCTGTGCCATCGCTGTACCTGCAGAAAGGAACAGCACAACTGCTGCAAAAATCTTTCTTAGTTTCATCTGATTTTAATTATTTATGTATTTATTGTTTTCTATATCATTCTTTCTTTATACCTTATTATATATATATATATATCATGCTACTTAACAAGTTCGCCTATATATAACGACAAAACCTGTGACATGGTTACCGTCTGCGATGCAAAATTAAGAAAAATAGAAAAGATTTGCAAACATTTTAGAGAATATCTTCGCGATGTATGCAAATCTTAACCTAAAACTAACATTGGAGGCAGAAAACCAATCCTAACCTACATGAAAACTCTTCATCCATGAACCTCTGAAGAGGCGGATAAGGAAGAGGATTCCCCTGAATGTGAGTTCGGTAGCCATCGCTATCCATACTCCCTCCAAGCCATAGCTCTTGGAAAGCGCATAAGCCAGAGTGAGGCGTACCAGCCACATGGTACCGAGATTGATCATCGCCGGTTTTCTGGTATCGCCCGCTCCTACACAAACACAATAGGTCACGATGCTAGCTGCAAAGAATGGTTCAGCAAAAGCCTCGATGCGCAAACAGATGGTACCCATCTCACGGATACTTTCTACCGGAGAAAGAACGCCAATCATCTCAGGAGCAAAGGCATACATCACCACTCCCATCACAGCCATCACAGCCATTCCCAGTCCTACTGTCATATAGGCAAAATTCTTGCACAAACCTACTCGCCCTGCTCCATGCGTCTGTCCCACCAGAGTAGTAGCCGCATCACCAATACCATAGCCCGGCATATAGCAAAGACTCTCTGCCGTAATAGCAAAAGAATGGGAAGCAATGGCTATATTGCCAAGAGGTGCCACAATCATGGTACTCACTATCTGCGCCCCGCTCATCAATATGTTCTGTATGGCTATCGGAATGCTGATTTTACAGGCATTATGAACATACGACCTGACCCAACGGAAACGGACATGGTCCTGACGGAGATTCAGAATTTTATTCTTGAAACCTGCAAGATAAAGATTAGGCAGAGAGATGCAGACATAAGCCATCGCCGTTCCTAAGGCAGCCCCCACAACACCCAACTTCAGAATATAGATAAACAGGTAATTGAATATCACATCGCAGATGCAAATCAATACTGCCATCACACTAGGCGTATGCATATTGCCCGCCGATTTCAGCATCATTTCGGATATATGATAAAGGAAAACGAATGGAAGTACCAGACCATATATCAGAAAATAGCGAGAGGAATTGGTGGCAATATCAGCACCTCCACCCAGCCAATAAGGCAGATAAGAATGAATGCCGACACAGAGAAGAGAAACAAAAATACTAAACGCCACACCGCAAATCAGCGCATGACGAAACACCTGACGGGCATTTGCAAAATCATTAGCTCCAATAAAATGAGCCACCTGTACTGAGAAGCCAGTAGCCGCTGCACTGAGTAAGCTACCAATAAGCCAGGTAGTTGACTCAATCAATCCGATACTGGCAGAAGCCTCTGCTCCCAGATGACCCACCATAGAAGCATCGATGAAGAACATCATCACCGTAGAAATCTGAGCCAACATAGAAGGTATACTCAACCCTACAATAAGATTGAGTTTCTCGCGCCGATCCATCTCCCTACCCAGGCGAATCGACTCCATCAAATAATCTGTCTTCTTGCTATAAAGCATAAATTAATTTCTCGTATATCGCTCATACAAAAAAATATGTGCATATATCATTTCAAACATATGCACATACTTTTCTCTAAATCTTTATTCTTATTATTCAGTAATCCACTTCTTGCCAGAAGCTCTCTTATAACTATTGAGCACTATCTCAAAACGGAGCATTGAATAGCCTTGGATTGAAGAATAACCGCTCTCGCCATAAGCTAGCTGGTATGGAATGAACACCTGCCAATGGTCACCTGGATGCATTTTGAGCAATGCGGTGGTAAAGCCATCAACATATCCACCGGACACATTACGGGTAGGATTAGCTGTAGCTGCATCAAAACTACCCGTAAAGCTCTGGTCGAAGACGTAACCTTCCTTATAATTATCAGTAGGAATATAACGGCCACGATAGCTCACCTGTACCGAATCGGTAAGGATTGGAGAAGTTGTACCCTCTCCCTTCTTCAGAACATGAACGATGATATTATCGCAATCCTTATAAGTAAGGGTCGCTAAATTACCATTCTGATCCTTGTTCGGAGTCTGGTTTTCGAACGTCCAGTTCTTATAAACGTACCAGCCGTTAGCTTCACCCATCTTCCTGGCATAAGCCAATGTATCGGCAAAAGCCTGCTCGTTACGCTCCTGCCAGTTGGCATATTCAGAGACATTATCATCATCTTCGCTACATGATGACAGTGTAATCACTGCCATCATGAGGAAGAAGAAATATTTCAAACTCTTAAGATTCATCTAAATGTATTTGATTAATTAGAAGTTCTTGATTTCCTTGCCAAGCTTCTTCAATACGCTAGTGATGCTTACGCGCTCCTCGATGATGCTGCGAAGATCTGAGATAGCTACGCGCTCCTGCTCCATGGTATCACGATAACGCAGAGTTACCTTATGATCGTTTGGAGTCTCGTGGTCTACGGTGATACAGAATGGAGTACCGATAGCATCCTGACGGCGATAACGCTTACCGATAGAATCCTTAGGATCGCCATAGTGAGTATTGAAGTGGAACTTCAGTTCGTCAACGATTTCGTGTGCCAACTCTGGCAAACCATACTTCTTATCCAATGGGAACACAGCACACTTAACAGGTGCCAAAGCCTCTGGCAAACGCAAGACAACACGTGTCTCGCCATTCTCCAGCTTCTCCTCGCAGTAAGAGTGGCACATTACGCTGAGGAACATACGGTCTACACCGATAGATGTCTCTACATCGTAAGGTACATAGCTCTCGTTCTTCTCTGGATCGAAGTACTTGATAGAACGGCCGCTGTACTTCTCGTGCTGAGAAAGGTCGAAATTGGTACGGCTATGGATACCCTCTACCTCCTTGAAGCCGAATGGCATCTTAAACTCGATGTCGGTAGCAGCATTGGCATAGTGAGCCAGCTTCTCGTGATCGTGGTAACGGTAATTCTCATTACCCATACCGAGAGCCTCGTGCCAAGCCAGACGAACCTTCTTCCAATACTCAAACCACTTCATCTCAGTACCAGGCTGGCAGAAGAACTGCATCTCCATCTGCTCGAACTCACGCATACGGAATACGAACTGACGGGCTACAACCTCGTTACGGAAAGCCTTACCAATCTGGCAGATACCGAATGGCAACTTCATACGGCCGGTCTTCTGAACGCTCAGGTAATCTACGAAGATACCCTGAGCTGTCTCAGGACGGAGATATACCTTGCTTGTAGCATCGCTGGCAGCACCCATCTGGGTAGAGAACATCAGGTTGAACTGGCGAACGTCTGTCCAGTTCTTGGTACCGCTGATAGGGCAGACGATACCCTCATCCTCGATAATCTGCTTCAGCATCTCCAGGTTAGGACCCTGCATAGCCTCAGTATAGCGGGCATGGAGATCATTAAACTTCTTCTGGTTCTCCAAAACGCGAGGATTAGTTGCACGGAACTGAGCCTCATCAAAGCTATCGCCGAAACGCTTCTTAGCCTTGGCAATCTCCTTGGCAATCTTCTCCTCATATTTAGCCATGTGATCCTCGATGAGCACATCGGCACGATAACGCTTCTTTGAATCGCGGTTATCAATCAATGGGTCATTGAAAGCATCTACGTGTCCAGATGCCTTCCATACTGTAGGGTGCATGAAGATAGCTGCATCGAGACCAACAATGTTCTCGTGCAACAACACCATACTCTGCCACCAGTACTGCTTGATATTGTTTTTGAGCTCAACACCATTCTGACCATAGTCATAAACAGCAGCCAAGCCATCATAAATTTCACTACTTGGGAACACGAAGCCATATTCCTTGCAATGGCTTACAATTTTCTTAAAAACATCTTCCTGTGCCATGATTAAATCTTATTTTTTTCAAATTTTCGGCAAAGATACTCTTTTTTCTCGAAAAATTGTTGTATTTTTGCCATAAATTAATAAAATAAGTATTAAAAGCTATATATGAGCGACGAAATTAAAGATAAAAACGGTCTTGAAGAGGAAAAATCGCCAAATTTGGAAAATTCTTCTGCAGAATCTGAACAGGATGCTACGGAAGATACCAACGAGGAGATTTCGACCGAAGAACATTCCGATTATAAGCCGGTGAACCGATTCGATGCTTCTGCTGTACATCACCTCAGCGGAATGTATCAGAACTGGTTCCTCGACTATGCATCGTATGTGATCCTCGAACGTGCCGTTCCTCATATTGAGGATGGTTTGAAACCGGTACAGCGACGCATCCTCCACTCTATGAAGCGCATGGACGACGGAAGATACAACAAGGTTGCCAATATCGTGGGACATACCATGCAGTTTCACCCTCACGGTGATGCGTCTATCGGAGATGCTTTGGTACAGATGGGACAGAAAGACCTGCTCATCGATACGCAGGGTAACTGGGGAAACATTCTTACGGGCGACCGTGCCGCTGCTCCCCGATATATCGAGGCACGCCTCTCTAAGTTTGCTCTCGACGTGGTTTTCAATCCTAAAACCACCGACTGGCAACTCTCTTATGATGGCAGAAACAAGGAGCCTATCACGCTCCCTGCCAAATTCCCGCTGCTCCTGGCACAAGGTGCCGAGGGTATTGCCGTGGGATTGAGCAGTAAGGTTTTGCCACATAATTTCAATGAGATTTGCGATGCTGCCGTCCACTATCTCAAGGGCGAGCCATTCCAACTCTATCCCGACTTCCCTACAGGAGGTGCCATCGATGTAAGTAAATACAATGATGGACAGCGAGGTGGTGCATTGAAGGTAAGAGCCAAGATAGACAAGCTCGACAACAAGACACTCGTTATCAGCGAGATACCATTCAGCAAGACTACAGGCAGCCTCATCGATTCTATCACCAAAGCGGTAGAAAAAGGTAAGATTAAGGCACGCAAGGTTGACGATGTTACTTCAGCAAATGTTGAGATTCTTGTGCATCTGGCACCAGGAACCTCATCAGATAAAACGATGGACGCACTCTACGCATTCAGCGATTGCGAAATCAACATCTCGCCCAACTGCTGTGTCATCGAAGACAACAAGCCTGTTTTCCTCACCATCAGCGATGTGTTGCGCCACAGCGTAGACCGCACAATGGGATTGCTGCGCAAGGAACTGATGATCAGAAAGGGAGAATTGGAGGAGCAGCTCTTCTTCTCTTCTCTCGAACGGATTTTCATCGAGGAACGCATCTACAAGGAGCGAAAGTTTGAGCAGAGTAAGAGTCAAGATGAGGTTGTTGCCTTCATCGATTCTAAACTCGAACCATTCAAGGACAAACTCTTTACTGCCGAAGTAGACGGTAAGGGTATGGTAGAGTATGCCTTCCATCGGGAAATTACCCGCGAGGACATCCTCAAACTCCTGGAAATCAAGATGCAGCGAATCCTTAAATATAATAAGGATAAGGCAGACGAACTGCTGATGAAGATTAAGGCTGAACTTGCTGAGATTGAGAATGACCTGGCTCACATGACCGATGTTACCATCAACTGGTTTGAATATCTCAAGGGCAAGTATGGAAAGAACCATCCTCGCAAAACAGAAATCAGAAACTTCGATACTATTGAGGTGACTAAGGTGGTAGAGGCTAACCAGAAACTCTATATCAACCGTCAGGAAGGTTTCGTTGGTACAGGGTTGAAGAAGGATGAATTCGTATGCAACTGCTCCGACCTCGATGACATCATCATCTTTTATAAGGATGGTAAGTTTAAAGTCACCAAGGTAGCCGACAAGATATTCGTCGGCAAGAATATCCTCCATGTTCAGGTATTCAAGAAGAACGACAAGCGCACCATCTACAACTGTGTTTACCGCGACGGCAAACAAGGCGATTACTTCATCAAGCGATTCAATGTAACCGCCATGACCCGCGACAAGTTGTATGACATCACCCAGGGCACACCTGGCAGCCGCGTCATCTACTTCACCGCCAATCCGAATGGCGAGGCAGAAATCATCAAGTGTACGATGGAGCCCGACCTGACGAAGAAGCGCCAGAGCATCTTCCTGGAGAAGGATTTCTCAGACATTCTGATCAAGGGGCGTGCTGCCAAAGGTAATCTCCTTACCAAGCGCGCCATTCGCCGCATCGGTCTGAAGAGTCACGGCCACAGCACGTTAGGAGGCAGAAAGGTTTGGTTCGACCCAGACGTAAACCGCATCAACTACGATGAGAACGGCCGCTTCCTGGGCGAATTCAATGATGATGAATCTATCTTGGTAGTACTCGACAACGGTGAATTCTACATCACCAATTTCGATGTCAACAACCACTACGAGGACAACATCATCCGCTTAGAGAAATGGGATGAGCATAAGATATGGACGGCTATCCTTTACGATGCCGACAATCAGGGATATCCATACATCAAGCGATTCACGATGGATGCCACCAAGCGCCATCAGAATTTCATGGGAGAGAACCCTAACTGCAAGCTCATTTTGCTTACCGATACGGTTTATCCACGCATCAAGGTTACTTATGGCGGTGTGGATGCCATCCGTCCTGCCGAAGAAATCGATGCCGAGCAGTTCATTGCTCAGAAGAGTTTCAAGGCAAAGGGTAAGCGCCTCACGACATGGAAGATTGAAAGTATTGAGGAACTGGAACCAACCCGATTCCCAGAACCTCCTTCTGAGGATAATGATGAGGAACCGGATGGTTCTGACTCAGAGAATGAAGGTGAAAACCTTGATCCGGATGCTGGCAAAAGCGAGCAACAGGTGATTGACGAACTGACTGGTCAGACCAACCTCTTCTCAGAAAAAGATTTCGAAGAAGACCAGAAGGATAAAGACTGGTTATCGAAGCAATAAAAAGCGCTAAGAAAGCGAAAAAGAAAGCGCTAAGAAAAGCAGCAAGAAAAGCGCAAGAAAAGCGCCCATCATAAAAAAGGAGCTTAAGCCTCAAAAAGCTTAAGCCCCTTTTTTATTATCTAGCCATTTGCATTTCGCGCTTTAGCGTTTAGCGCTTCAGCGTTTCGCGTTCAGTAAAAAAGAAGCCAGTCCCCCTCCTGCCCCCGTTCCAGGCGATTCCATCGCCTGTCCCTCCAGCAGTCAGTAGCCTCCATTTTTACCTTTTATACCCCGCCAGCTTTTTCAGGCAGTATTCCTTAAAGTCATTCCAGTGGTAATAAGGTGCCACATCGCTCTTGATAGGCAAAGTAGCCTCATCTTCATTCAAAAGCACCTTCACCAGCACATCATTCGCCTTGTTTCTATAAAAAACAAACTGCAAATTCGTAGCCATCGGAGTAATCTTATAATCCCACCATTGAGAAGCAATCTTCTCCGGATCCTTAATCTCTTCGCCATATCCATTCAAATCCAGCAAACAGGTAAGCGGAGTAACCATCGTATCGTGTCCATATCTCAATGTAGCTCCCGGATGCGGCAAGGCGATGCAGCTATCTGCCTTCTGGATGATGTTTCTCAAGAGATTGCGCTGGGAGAATGGCTGCACATTGCCCGTATAAGGCGAGTTGCCGTAAGCCATCTGCCACCCGATGTTGGCATTCAGCCAGTTCTGATACAGTTCCTCCTCCGTAAAGAGGTCATAGAGCGAAACCTTGTCCCTCAGTTCCGTGCCTTGGATTGAGCTTGCCATCTTATAAAGTTTGCTGTTCAGGTCACTCTGGTTGATATTCTGCTTCACCCAGGCAGGGTCGTTGAACAATTCCTGCATCACACGGCTATAGCTAACGTGCTTCTGTGCAAATTCCTGCAGTGCCACCTTGATACCCACGCTATGCTTCAAGCTATCCAGGTATCTGTCGTCCTGGTTCATATAATACATATCATGCTCGCTGGCATCATGGAAGATATGAAGTTTCGGATTGATACGCAGCATCTGCTGCAAACCGTTCTCCATAGAGAGGATGCATCGGATTACCAAAGTACTTCGGGCCTCAATATTCGTATTACCGGCAAAAATCTCAGGGAAGCGCTCCATCATTCTTCTGGTAATACCCTGATGCTGGAGAGCTCCGAGCGGAGTCAGTTCGCCATCGCGCCCCTTCGCCTCCTCACGAATCATCTTCACCTTAGCCAGCGTTTCCTCGCCCTTAGCTGTCAGTTTGCCCTCCTGCTTCGCTTTGAGCAGAGAGAAATAAGGCACATCATAAGCCTGCTTGCCTATCATATAGCGGGAACCATGCCGGCCATAATGGCTCAGATAGAAAGGCTTATAACCCTTAGGAGCCGCAGTCAACTGCTTCTGCGGACCACGATAAGCTACATAGTTACTACCCGAAAGCGTAATATCCCGCTTGAAATCCTCTTGCGGAGTCTGTGCTGTCAGAGGCATCGCCAATGTAAGAGATGCCAACAATAATAGATTTTTTGTGTTCATTGTTATCATATAATTTTGTTTTGGAAACATACAGTCTCATTTAAATCCAATTCATCAGTTTTCTCAGGAACGGAAGCAATTCTGCTGCCATCTTCCGATGCTGCAACATACTAGGATGCCAGCTGGCGCCATAACCTAAATCTCCTTTCTGGAAACTGAAATCGAAACGGTAAATGTTCTTATCGGTTTTATTGGCATCTGCACAGATTCTATCAAGCACAGTTCGCTGCTTGCTACACTCCTTCTCGCCGAGCATCGGACCTGTCAACATCACAATCTTTGCATGAGGATACTTGCTACGTACCGTTTTAATAAACATGCGATAATTCTTCTCGTAGAGTTGAATATCATAATTCTTGGTAGAAAGATCGTTCGTACCCAGATTGATACAGACTAACTGAGGCTGATACTTGGCAAAATCCCATTTTTCATCATGCTGGTCAAATAAGGTATATTCATATTGCCAAGGCATATTATCGGCATCACCTGTCTTCGGACCATTATAATTACGATATACACCGATACCACTACGGGAGATAGAAGTATGCTGAGCCTTCAGACTGTCACTTACGATATTGGCATAAGTAAGCCAATGGTTCTCCGTTTCATCCTCAAAAGGATCAGACATGTTGATACTTTCTACGCCATAACCGCAGGTGATTGAATTTCCGATAAATTCAATCTTCCGTTCCGGGAGAGCCGGAGCCTCAACGAGCTGACATCCCTTATCAAGAACGAATCCCCTGAATTCCGGTTTGCGGAATAAGCCTTCTATCACATACATCACCTTAGCATGATGCACCCCCTTTGGCAAAGCCGCAGCCAGGGTAACAACCGAATCGCGTTCGGCATTAAAGCCCACTTTGAAAGGTTCGCAACCATCAATCTGCGCCATGAAATATCCAGTCTTCGGGCGACACAGCATTTTCAGAGAAGACCCTTGAAAACTAGCCTCAATCGTAGTTCCCGGATAATTGAAACTGGCTACATCAGAATTCTTAGCAAAGCTCACACGCCCAATATACTGAATCATCGGATGAGAAGCCTTTACGATCTCTCCCTCAATAGGAAGAGTAGTTGATTTCTTCACATTTCCAGCCATCATCGTGGAAGAAACCATCAATGTAGCCAGCATCATAACCCATATTTTTTTCATATTCCTGTTATTATAGTTTTTATCTGTCCTTACTGTCCTGCCTTCGTTTTTTTGCAAAATAAAAATAGAACAGTATCTGTTTGCAAAATTACCATTATTTCTCGTAAAAAGCAAGTAAAACCATCATTTTTTTCATTTTTCTTCTTTTTATTCAAATTATTATTGTATCTTTGCACCCAAGAATGCGCTTGTGGCGAAATTGGTAGACGCGCTAGACTTAGGATCTAGTGGTTCAGGCCGTGTAGGTTCGAGTCCTATCAGGCGCACCGAAGAAAATCCTAACTGCTTGATAATAAGCAGTTAGGATTTTTCGTTTCTAGAAATTGCCAACATTTTGGCAACATAATTCAATGCTAATCTATAGTAACAGCCAAAAGCAAGGTATCATTTCACATACTTTCACACTATTTCTTGCGATTACACACACCACTTTAGTTTAGCCCCATACATAGAGATTTTCACCCAAAACTGAAAAAATCACAAAGAAAATACATTTTCCTCCTGAATATATACCCTATTTCCAAAGAAAAATGCTATCTTTGTAGCTGTTTTAATATAAATGTGTCCTAAGACAATGCCTTACTTTTTAAGTAGGCTCATTTAGGAACAATAAAGAAGGAAACAATGGAAAAATATATAGAGATATTCAACAAGCTTTGGGAACACTCAGAGAATGAGGTTGTCGAGTTTAAGAAAGCAGAGACCAACTTTGATATCGATGAGTTGGGCAAATACTTCTCCGCTCTTAGCAATGAAGCAAACTTACGTGACCATGAGTTTGCTTGGATAGTCTTCGGTGTTTGGGACAAAAAACATCAGATTATCGGTACAACATTCAAGGATGGTGAAGTTGCACTCAACCGTTTGAAGCAAGATATGTCTCAACATACCACCGACAACCTTATCTTTAGAGATATTGTACCTTTAGATATCGAAGGCAAACGAGTTTTATTATTCCAGATACCAGCATCACCACGCAACATAGTGATGCACTGGAAAGGTGTGGCTTATGGTCGTGATGGCGAAAGTCTGAAACCACTGAACCAGACAAAACAAGATACTATCCGCCAACAGCCACCAATACCCGATTGGACTGCTCAGCTCGTACCAAATGCCACGATCAATGATTTGGATGAACTAGCCGTAGCTACAGCTAAAGTCATGTTCAAAAAAGTTCGTTCGTCAAGTATTCCTGCCGAAGAAATAGATGCGTGGAGTACAGAAGAGTTCTTGGCTAATAGTATGATGATGCGAGAAGGGAAGCTCACTCGTGCTGCCATTCTACTATTGGGCAAACCCCTTTCTATTCAAAAGATTCATCCTGCCGTAGCACAAATCACTTGGACATGGGAAGATGAAGAAGGCATCGTACAAGATTATGAGCATTTTACAATACCTTTCATCTTGACCGTAGATAAGGTGTTGAGTAAAATACGTAACAAGACTATGCGTGAGTTGCCAGGTGGAACCCTGTTCCCAGACACCATGAAACAGTATGATGAATACACCATACGAGAGGCATTACATAACGCCATCGCACATCAGGATTACACCTTACAGCAGCGAATTGTTTTTGTAGAAGGTCCTAGTACCTTATATTATGGCAATGGTGGCAGTTTCATTCCAGGAACAATAGAAAATGCCCTGGAGCATAAAGGACCTCAATTTCATTATCGTAACGATTGTTTATGTCGTGGCATGGTTAACTTTAACATGATTGATACAGTAGGACGTGGTATCAAGAAGATCTACACAGAGCAACGCAACCGATTCTTTCCAATGCCAGATTACGACATCGACAACGAACATCGTACTGTTGGCGTAACTATCTATGGCAAAATGATTGATGAGAAATATACCAACTTGCTAAAGAGCAACCAGTCTTTGTCACTAAAGGAATGCCTTTGGCTAGATGCCGTACAAAAGCATCATCCTATCACAAAAGAAGCAGCCAAGCTACTATTTGATAAAGGTTTGATTGAAGGACGTGCTCCACATTATACCATATCATTAAAAGTAGCCAAACTGACAAACCAGATTGGTCACTACACAAAAGAGAAAGGACTTGCAGAAAAAAGTATCCAAAAGCTATTATTGCAATTGGCACATAATGCAGGAAAAATGGGATTTTGGCGCAGAGATGCATTCGAAAGTCTTCAGCATGTTTTTCCTGCAAATAATAGCCATGATGAAAAATTACGAAGAATAGGTCGCCTACTAATTAATATGGCAAAAGATGGCCTGCTAACAAAATCACCCAATGGTAAAAAATGGATTATAAGCCAAAAAGGTGAAGAAGAATTTGGAGCATAAGAGCTATCATATTTCAATCGTTATTGCAGTCGTTTGCGGTCGTTATTGCAGTCGTTTGTGGTCGTTTGCGGTCGTTTACGGTCGTTTTTGCGGTCGTTTGCGGTCGTTTACGGTCGTTTTTGTAGTCGTTTGTGGTCGTTTGCGGTCATTTGTGGTCGTTTGCGGTCGTTTTTGTGGTCATTTGCGGTCGTTTGCGGCTATTTTAAGTCGTTTTAAGTCGTTATTCGGCTATTTTCGGTCGTTTGCGGTCGTTTGCGGTCGTTAATTCGGCTATTTGAGATCGTTACTTGGGCATAACTCATGTAACTGGCATGTAACTGGGCAACTCGAAATAGCCCTTAATCAATGCAAAAGCCCTTTAAAACGGTGTCTGATGCATGTAACCAGCATGTAACTGGATAAAAAAAGAGAGTGTGTCATAAGTCTATGACGCACCCTCATCAACTTAAATTAACGTGACTCAGTTTATCCTTCTCCTAAAGCAGAGAGATACCTACATCATCCCTTCCAGTTTTTCCTGTGCCTCGCGCATATCTTTTTCAAAATTCACATGGTCTAGAAGGAATTCCGTTCTGCCTTGCGAAAGAAGAAGATAGAGCTGGGGATTCATGCCCTCTACATACTGGGCGATGGCATACTCTATATCATCACGCTGCGTAGGATTGGTGGAAAATTCAAAAACCCTGAGTTTCTGATGAATAAAGCAATATGCCGACTCTATACAATCTCTGGTGATGCCCCCAGCCAAGAGAGCATCACCATTATTATTCTGATTCATTCTGAATATCCTTTTTATTTCACGCCCTTCATCGACAAGGCGATGCGCTTGCGCTTCAAATCTACTTCTGCCACTCTCACCATCACATGCTCATGAAGCTTTACCACCTCAGAAGGATCCTGAATGTAACGGTTTGACATCTGGGATACATGAACCAGACCATCGTTGTGGACACCTATATCTACAAAGGCACCAAACTTGGTAATGTTGGTAACAATGCCCGGCACAACCATGCCCACCTGCAAATCCTCTATCTCCTTGATGCTGGCATCAAACTCGAACTTCTCTACCTCACCACGAGGGTCCAAGCCCGGCTTGTCAAGCTCAGCCATGATATCGGTCAAAGTAGGCATACCCACCTCAGCACTCACATATTTTCTGATATCAATCTTCTTCTGCAGCGCCTTGTCTTCTACCAGCTGCTTCACCGTTACGCCCTGATCTTTCGCCATCTGCTCTACCAGCGCATAGCGCTCCGGATGAACGGCACTGTTATCCAAAGGATTCTTAGCGCCAGGAATGCGGAGAAAGCCGGCACACTGCTCAAAGGCCGAAGGACCCAGACGTGGCACCTTCTTCAACTGGGCACGGGAAGCGAAGGCTCCATTCTCGCGGCGATATTCCACGATATTCTTGGCAAGCGTAGGTCCTAAACCGCTCACATAGGTCAGCAGATGCTGCGATGCGGTATTCAGATTGACACCCACCGAGTTCACGCAACTCATCACCACCGTATCCAGACTCTTCTTCAACTGAGTCTGGTCCACATCATGCTGATACTGTCCCACACCGATGCTCTTCGGATCAATCTTCACCAATTCTGCAAGCGGATCCATCAGTCTTCGTCCGATGCTCACAGCACCACGCACGGTAACATCCTCATCCGGGAACTCATCTCTTGCTATCTTCGAAGCCGAATAGATAGAAGCGCCATCCTCGCTCACCACATAAATATCTACCGGATGAACGAAATCGATACTATGCAGCCAGTCGCTGGTTTCGCGGCTTGCCGTACCGTTACCTACAGCCATTGCCTCCACCTGATACATCTTTACCATGCGCTGGATGGCAGCCGTAGCCTCGCTCTTCTTGTTGCGGGGAGGATGAGGATAAACGATTTCATGATGAATCAGATTGCCCTGCGCATCAAGACAACAAGTCTTGCAACCATTGGCAAAACCCGGGTCAACCGCCATCACGCGTTTCTGTCCGAGAGGAGCCGCCAACAGAAGCTGGCGCAGGTTTTCGGCGAAGACCACAATAGCCTCCTCATCCGCCTTCTGCTTGCTGAGCGCAGCAAATTCGGTTTCAATGCTAGGCTTCAGCAGTCGCTTAAAGGCATCATCCACCGCTTCACCCACCAGCGTCTGGCACTCACCGAAACCATGTACATAGTGGCGTTTCAGTTTATCCTGACACTGCTCATCATCAGCCGAGATGCTGACACGCAAGAATCCTGCCGCCTCGCCTCTACGCATAGCCAGCAGTCGGTGCGAAGAACATTTCTTCAATGGTTCTGAGAAATCGAAATAGTCGGAGAAGCGCTGCGCCTCTTCCTCATCCTTCTTCTTGGCTACCACCTTAGAAGTGATGATGGCACCGCGTCTGAACTCACCGCGAATCTGATTGCGGCTCTGCTCATTCTCGCTTACGGTTTCGGCGATGATGTCCTTGGCTCCCTGAAGAGCAGCCTCCACATCCTTCACCTTATCGCCCACAAACTTTCTGGCAGCCTGTTCCGGATTGCGCTCACGCTGGAAGAGGAGCAGTTGTGCCAGAGGCTCCAAACCAGCCTCACGTGCTATCTGTGCACGGGTGCGGCGCTTTGGCTTATAAGGAAGATAGATATCTTCCAGTTCGGTGGCATCCCAGCACTGTTCGATGCGTTTTTTCAGTTCATCCGAGAGTTTTCCCTGTTCCTCGATGGTTTTGAGGATAGTCTCCTTTCTCTTCGCCATCTCAGAGAGTTTCTCGTTAGCCTGTGCGATGGCTTCAATGTTTACCTCGTCCATATTACCGGTTTTCTCCTTGCGGTATCGCGAGATAAACGGAATGGTGCAGCCCTCTTCGAGCAGCGCCAGAGTATTTTCTACAGCCTGCTCCTTCAGATTGAGCTGGGCTGCTATCAGCTTTGTAAATTGATTCATTTATGATATTAATAAAAAAAGATTCAAACTGTTTGTTCATGCAAAGATAGAGAAAAAAGTTGGTTTGCCCAAATATTCCCTCATATTATTTGGCGGTTTCACTAAAAAATCGTAGCTTTGCAGCAGAAATAGCTTTAGATACATTCAGCACGCCCGATTTTCTTGATTTACATCAACAATACGGCTTGTTTTGCAAGAAAAACTGAGAAATAGTTTTGAGTTTTAAGTTATTTCCTATACCTTTGCCGCCGAATTAGAGAGTGCAGGGCATGTCTGGGATGTGCTTTGCTATCATAAATAAAGGGGCTGAAAAGCTACCTGATTAGAGTGATAAAAGAAAGTAATAATTAAAAGAAAAGATTGATTATGAAGAAGATTATGTTGAGCCTTGCTATGGCTCTCGTTTCAGTTTGCGCTAGCGCACAGGTTTACATCGGTGGTACAGCTGGTATTTCCAGCAACAAGATCGGTGATGGTGACAGCAAGACAGCTTACACCCTGATGCCTGAAATCGGTTACGAATTCAACAACAAGTGGGAGGCTGGTCTCGAGATCGGTATCAAGAAGGGCGATGTTTGCGAACTCAAAGCAGTACCAGAAGCAACAACATTCATTGTAGCTCCTTACGTACGTTACACAGCCGTAGAAACCAAGTTGGTTAACCTCTTCGTTGAGGGTACAATCGGTTACGGCAGCGTCAGCAAGGGCGGTGGCGATTCTTACGAGGTAGGCATCAAGCCAGGTTTGGCTGTTAAGCTTTCAGACCACGTAAACTTCATCACAAAGGTAGGTTTCCTCGGTTACAAAGGTTATTCTCCTGACCATGGTGACAACTCATCAACATTCGGAGTTAACGTAGATGCGAGCAACATTTCATTTGGTGCTATCTACAAGTTCTAATCTTAGGGTGCTCATTTACTCATAAGCAATAATATCAGGGGCGCAAGCGATTCCTTTCATGGAAACAGCTTGCGCCCCATTTTTTATCTGCAAGCGAACTCGCTTTTACTCTTCACTCTTCACCTTTCCTTCGGAAACCCCTGTGTTTATCGGCATTCCGAGGGGTGAAGAGTTTGCTGCGACTCTTCACCCACTCTTCACCACTCTTCACCGATTCCAAAGACCAACAGGCGTAAATTGCAGCACAAGACCGCTAGGCGTCCCTGAGGAGGGTGTGTCATAAGTCTGGATAATAGTTTGGCGCATAACAGTTGACCATCGCATGCACATCACCTGTTGTGCATGCGCATATCAGCTGTTATACAAGCGCACAACAGCTGTTGTGCGACCGAAGATACAGACTGCCTCAACAACATATCCTAGCTCTTCCAACAACATATTCTTACTCTTCCAACAACATATTCCAACTCTTCCAACAACAAGAAGAGGGTGAATCATAAATTTATGACACATCCTCCGCCGAACCAGCCAGGGTGAAGAGTGGTGAAGAGTGGGTGAAGAGTGTCTAAGAACTCTTCACCCCTCGAAACGCCCATAAACACTGGGGATTCCGAAGGAAAGGTGAAGAGTGAAGAGTATTTCCTTATCCTTTACTTACAACAATAATTCAGGCATTTACGCTGACTGTTCCTATAGAACAGCCAACTGGCGAGTGTATGGCTAGTCAGCTGTTCTACATCCGCCAGTACACTATTTCCGATTAACAGCCAACTTATTCCTCGGCAGAATATTCTTCCATAACTAGACAATAAACGCTACATACTGATAAAAATCTCTGGCAATTATTAGAAATAAGGGTAAAGGAAACTTTTTAGCAAAAATAAATAAGCAAAAAGTTTGGAGTTTTAAAAGAAAAAACATTTATATATGCACCTTGGAAGGTGCACATTGCGCATAAATTTGCACCTTCCAAGGTGCATATACTACAAAAAACAGCATCTTAAAAGAGCGCAACAATAAATAAGGGGCGTGCTTAAATGAGCACGCCCCCAGACGAGAGATTTTATGTATTCTTTTCACAAAGAATCCTATTAAACATTATGTATATAATTTTATTTCTTGATGGATGAACTCTAAAAAAGAGATTCTGGCATACTAGTTGTCAAGACAAACCAGTTATTTGGATTACTCTCATCAGTCAACTTTATAGAAGAAGGCTGTTTCGATGTACCTTCCAGCAACTCGATTTTATAAGTCTTGGCCACGCCGGCTGCATGACTTCCCTCATCACCAGTCAGTGCATAAATCATATACATCTGGCCCCAACTATAGAAATACTGGCCATTCAAGCCAAACTTGCCAGGACAAGCAAATGAGATATGATCATCGTCAACGATAGTAGGAGTAATGTCAATGAACGAAGCATAGCCTGCCACATTGAAAAAGATTCCCCAATGTCCTGCATAGTCATTAAACGCAGAAGTGGTAAAAGCAGCAAAAAGGCAAGGAGAATAATGCTTAGAAACCTCCTCGTTACCAGCATTCCAATACGCCTGAGTATAGCTACCCATATTAGCTACAGAGAAGAACCAGTCTCCACTGATAACCTGCTCACTGATAGGAGGAACAACGCCCAACATCTTTACAGCGGCATCTGTGGATTCAAACTCATAATTATCGCCCCCTTTATAGTTGAATCCCTTGATAGTAACGCCATTAAGAGTTATTGGCTTATAAAACTCAATACCCTTGTCTGTTACGATATAAGGTATTGTGGTAGAGCCATCCTCGGCATTAGAACTAGTGAAAGTAATGGTACGATAGCTTGTTGTTGCCACATACTTGGCATCATTCACCTCACAAGTATATTTAGGGAACTGCATCTCCTGCTCCAAATCATCTATCTGATTTATGGTCTCAGTCCAATCGGCATCCTTCGCCATTGGAGTCATCACAATTTTTGTACCACGCTTCTTACCAAGCATGACAACAGAATCAGCAGTGGCGGTAAGCACCCTGAATTCCAAGTCACCTTCCATACCCTTACCATTATCACCAATACCAGCAGGGTTAGCTGGATCGGAGAAGAAATGAATCACCTTATTATACTCATCAAAAGACAGAACGATACTAGCACTCTGCTCCAATTTATAATGTGATGTGGCTTTCGTGTCTGCACCCAAAGCATCGCTCATGGCAGTAACATTTCCATCTGTTCCAAATTTCAACAACAGATTATATCCACCATACTTGGTATTAGCCTTAGGATAATATTTCATCAGCCATCCATTCTCTGCAGAAGTAAGAACCGTCTTATACTCTGCTATTGCATCATTCACTCGCTCTGCAGAAGGTTTGTCGAACACTTCATCTATGTCGTTGGAACAAGATGTGAAAGACAAGATCGCAATCAGCGTAAATAATATGTTATATATTCTTTTCATATCCGTCTTACTTTAATGTTTCTAAATCCATTGCCTTTACTTCTGCCGTACGACGCAAGATAACTTCACGAAGCTTGGTAATATCCATGCCCCAAGTGTTGGCAAAATATTCCTTGAGAATGTTAAATTTCTGAATAATAGCTTTATAGCCACTTGCATCCTTCACAATAGGATTGCCGTCTGCATCAAGCACATAATCGCCATTTTCATCTGTTTCGTATACAATACCTGCACGCAGTATTTTTTGCCATGCTGCTTCTGAATGGGTTACATATTGTGCAAAAATCTCAGCAAAGTCCTCATTATACTCACCGCTGGCATAACCGGATACAAATCCCATGGATGGAGCTTCTTTATCCTCTACATTCACCCAACCTGAAGTCTGATACTTGCCGGCAGAAACTGTCTGGAACTCAGTAGAATAATTCTTTTTCTGAGTCAGAATATGACAGAACTCATGATTCATTGTATGGAAGAACCAGTAGTTCAGATCGTATGTACCTTTTTTCTTGTCAACGAAAGGATTTTCTGGATCTATGATTGGATTATCAACATCGATAATATTTACATTATACAAAGTTACTTTCAAGCCACCCTCAGCAGTACCCATCACAATAGAAGACTGAGAATCATAAGCTGCTGAGCCAACCAACTGCATCACACGAGGAGAATAGGTCTTCATAAACTGATCGCCCATCACTTCCTTATAAGCATCCAGCCAAATATGCTTGACCATAATAGCCAATGCCTTAGACTTATTAAAATCGGCAGGTGCAAGATTATACTTGTTGTCCGTCTCCTTGTCACTATATCGATAGTTAAAGCGGATATTATAGGTATCCACATAGTTGGTCTTGAGCCACTTGTCAAAGTCATTCTGCTCTTCCTTATTCTGCGTATCGAAAATACTCTTAGAATCAAGACTATCGTCTGAGCAGGCAGCAAACAGAGAGACTGACGCTATCAGTATGAATAATTTTATATATTTCATAGTTTACTCATTTTTTATTTGTTAGACTCTTCTCTTGGATTTGCAGGTAATCCTGCCTCAATTACATCATCTGGCAATTGAATCGCACCTCGCAAGTCACCAGCCTTGAATACAATAGGAGACTCTTCGTCAACATCATGGCTGAACTCAATGCCATAGCGCTTGATGTCAAGGAAACGAAGACCTTGATACAGGGTCTCCAGTCGACGTATCTGTAAAATGAATTGCAGAATATCCTCTTGGGTACCAGCCTCAACCGTGAATCCCTGTGGATGGAATGTCTTACGAATGCTATGCTCCAAATTGGATTTTGGTGTAACAGGTGCATACGGCAAGCTTTCGATAAAAGTCTTGATACTTTCAACTGTCATTGTTGGGCGTTTTGCCGTACCTTTCGCAGTCCCAGTATGCGACACAATCCATGTATTGATATCTTTCACTGCATTATCATACTCCTTCTTCATGGCATAAGCCTCAGCACGACAAAGAAGGGTTTCATCAGTAGTGAACACAGCATCTACAACATGAACAAATCCAGTTTGGTTTATCTTGTCGGTAAACTCAAAATGTTCAAACATCTTTGGGAAGATAAGAATATGGGCATTGCCAAACAACAAGTTTGACTGGTAGAGAGTATTGTCTTGGGAACCCCTTCCCCATGGCATCTTAGCCCAAATCGTTTCATACAGACTTACATTTTGATTGTGACAAAAACGCTCTTCATCACCACAGACTCTTCTACCAATTTTACTACCTGCCGTCATCAACAAGAGGTTTGCATTCTCTGATGAAGAAATATAACGATTCTCCATATCCTCTGAATTAGACAAAGACATAAAAGGCACATAGTTGCGCAACAAAGAGGCTGGATTTGCTCCAAGCACCTTGTCAGCATATTTTATCACTTTGTCATAGTTCATATAGTACAGGTTGAAACGAGCAGCAAAAGCATACGCAGCCTTCTGGTTGAAATGATACTTAGGCTGGGTATAGATATCATCGCTCACATCAGGCAAGGCAGCCTCGATATCTGCATCAATCTGCTCATAAAGTTGCTTCAGTGTACCACGCTTATAATCAGGGTTTACAGTTGTCTCAGGCTTTGTTGGATAAGGAAGTCCCATGCACTTCTCTGCATTATCTGGATTATAAGTCATACAGAAAGTTGTAGCAAGACGATACATGCTATAGGCACGACAGAGCAAAGCCTCAGCTCTCTGCGCCTTTAGCGATGCTGGATTACCCATCTCATCGATGGAAGCCAAAGCCTGGTTGGCTGCTGCAACTGCAGCATAATAACCATTCCACAAACTCTTTGGGCAATCATTGGTTTGAGCAGTAATTGGCTGAAAACGATAAACCTGCTCTATTTCCTGATTGGTACTATACTGCTTTCCATTGTCTGCATAATTATCTGAGCTCCATTCCAATATCAGATTGCTGCTTGCAGTTGGGTAAGCAGACACAAGCAGAGAGGTCACCTTTTCCTCGGTATTTACCTCGGCACGATCATCTGGCAACTTGTCCAGGAAGCTGTCGCATGATGTGACCAATGACAATGCCGCAAAAGCCACCGATGCTATATATAATTTATTCTTTTTCATAATTATCTCTCTTTCTTTAAAGTCCTACTCTTAATGTCAATGTAAACTGACGTGGCATTGGGGTTGCCACACCACCAGTGTTGAAAAACTCAGGATCCTGTCCGTGCAACTTCTTGTCTGAATAAATCAAGAACAAGTTAGTAGCCTGAAGTTTCAAATTAACGCTGTTCAAGCGAAGGGCCTGAATCCACTTGCCTGGGAAATCATAAGCCAAAGAAATCTCCTTCATGCGAATGAAATCACCCTTAGCTACGCGAGCCGTAGAATAGTTATATGCATTATAAAGATAACCAATATAATTGTCATTCTGCTTCATGCGCTGGTCTGCTATGACTGGCACATCCGTATAAGCTTCATCACCGGCTTGAGTCCAACGATTTATAAATTCCTTTGGCATGGCAGTCATGTCTGAGTATGAAGAACTGAAAGCTGGATCAAGACGTACTTTATTTCCTGCAGCGTATGTAATGAACACATTCAGTTTAAAACCCTTATAAGAGAAGGTGTTTCCGAAACTGCCGTTAATGGTTGGGTCTGTTGGACCTTCATACTTCAAGTAATCTGTTGTAGTTGACTGGAAGTAGAGATCGCCACCATAGCTTGTCTCCTCGCCATTCTGATTCACAACGATAGGCAGACCTTTTTTGTTCAATCCCTTGAAATCAATAGAGAACAAAGAGCGAACAGGATAGCCATTCATTGTGAAACCGGTACCTGTAATCATCTGCATGATGTTAGCACGTGAATCCAAGTCGGTTACAGTATTCTTTGAGTGAGAGAAAATGAAGTCGGTACTCCATTTAAAATCCTTGGTCTCAATGTTGCGAGTGGAAATAGTCAACTCCTCACCATGTGAACGCATACTTGCCACATTGGCATATTTATAGATCTCACCACCAATACCCATGGTACGCTTAGGACCAATCAAATCATAATTGTTGCGGCGATACCAATCGAAAGTCACATTAATGCGGTTATTCAAAAAGCCCATATCCAAACCGAGGTTCAACTCATGCTTCTTTTCATAGGTCAAATCATCATTACCCAAGCGATAAATCTCAAGTCCAGTCTCCTTGTCACCGGCAAATGGACGCCAAGGGTTGTAACTCTGTATCACTACCAACGAGTTAGAAACGGAAGCAGGACCTCGATCAGCTGTCAATGAATATGATGCTTTTAATGTAAGATGGGAAAGAACAGGATTTAACTTAGCAAACCAACTCTCCTCATGAGCATTCCATGCTCCAGACACGTTCCAAGTAGGCAACCAACGAGCTGAGCGACTCTTACCCAACTTATTGGAACCCTCATAACGAATGGTACCATTAATTGTGTAGCGACCCTTATAAGAATAGGTGGCAGTACCAAAGAAAGAAGCCTCACGCTGATATGAATTATCCAAACTATAATATTGACCATTCTCCTCCGCCAACTGCTTGAAGAAGTTATAGTTGAAAGCAGGGAGATAACCCATATCATACTGCATGCCAACGCCATTAAAATAAGAACGGCTACGGTCGAGTGAATTGATTTCCAAACCACCGAATAAGTTCACGATATGGTCTTTGTTGTATACATCATTATAGCTAGCTGTGGCACGGAAGTCCCAGCTATTCATCTTATATTTGGTCTCACGATAAAAACCACCCTTTTCCAATACAGAGAATGGCAAAGAGTTTGCCTTGTCTGGATCGGTATACAGCCATGGGTTTGCATCACGCATCGTAGCATCATCCATCGCACGATAGGCCCAAGCCTGATTACTCTGGTCAGTAATGGTAGCGGCATTGGTCGTTGTAGAATACTTGTAAGCGCCCAATACTGCGAGTTCTACTTTAGAGATTGGCTTATATTTCAATTCGCCCTGGAATTTCATGTCAACCACATCCAAACTCAAATAGTTGTTTTCCAATTCACGGAAAATATTGAACGGAGCATAGTTACGCACATAGAGTTCATTAGGATCCATGGTACGAGAAGTGTTCAACGCATAAGAATATGGGTTGATATCAAAATCACGAGACACCTCACCTGTCACATTATTTACAGACTGTGAAGTAGTACCAGGAGCGCGCTGCTTACGATAGGAAGCATTAGCTATGGCATTGAAAGACAATTTCTTCGAAATATTGTAAAGAGCATTTACATTGGCTGTATAACGCTGTACCTTGCTCTGCTTAGACCATCCTGGATCGTTCATCACACTGAAAGATGTATAATACTGAGCCTTATCGGTACCAGTAGACATGCTGACGGAATGATTCTGGGAGATACTATTATTGAAGAGTAAGTCAAACCAGTCGGTATTTTGGTACTCAGCCTTCTGGAGATAGCTATTCATCGCCTCCTCAGTATTAGGCAATCCAAAAGTTCCCGTCTTCGAATCATATGTATTCATCAGGTGATACATCTTGCCAAAGACACCACTGTTAGAAGCACGAAAACTCTTTTCAAAAGAGAAATAACCATCGTTGTACATCTCACGATATACACCCATCTGATCCTGAGAATTCATGATATTGAAATTGCGGTAGCTTGGCTTCAAACGCATGGTGAATTCACCAGTATAGTTGATACGGTTTGTACCAGCTTTACCTTTCTTGGTTGTAACAACGATGACACCAGCCATGGCACGTGCACCATAAATAGAGGTAGCAGAACCATCCTTCAAAATCTGGAAACTTTCAATATCATCAGCATTCAGACCTGCTATGGCTGAAGATATAAGGGTCTCAGCGTTACCAGAAGACAAATCATCAGCATCAACCTCAGTTACGTCCTCCATGATAACACCATCTACCACCCAAAGAGGTTTTGAGCTACCATAAATAGAAGTAGCGCCACGCACACGAATCTTTGGAGCTGTACCGAAAGTACCTGAGACGTTCTGCACAGACACACCGGCCGCTTTACCTTCCAAGGCACGACTGATGTCTGCGACACCATCCAGCTTTGTCTTGTCGCCAGAAATTTTTGTAGTAGCACCAGTAAACAAACGCTTATCCATCTTCTGCATACCCGTTACAACCACCTCGCCCAAGCTCTTGCTATCTGCCTTCAGGCGGATAGTCATCTTGGCGGCTGGAGTCAAGGTCTGGCTCTGCATACCGATGTAGCTAACTACAAGTTTTTTACCAGCAGGTACCTCCAAAGAGAAGTGACCGTCAATATCGGTGACGGTACCTGTACGTGCCGCTCCGGCGACTACGACAGATGCACCGATGACAGGTTCACCATCTTCCTGAGAAACTACGGTACCTGTTACTTTCGTTTGAGCCAATACCCCCCCCACAAAAAGGAAGAGATTGACTAACAAGAAAAGCAATCTTTTTTCCATAAAATTCTCTCTTAAAAATTAAACAACTCTTATAACTTTAAATTATTATTTTTTCTCTTCTTACTCTTTTTAAGCCTCTCTCGTTGCTTTACGGGTGCAAAGATAAGGAAAAGTATTGAATTAATGCAAACTTTACCGATATTTTTATAGAAAAAAGTTAGTTTTTCTTGATTTTCGTCAACATTTAGAAATATCGTCTACACTTTTAATAGAAAAAAGTCAGAAATAATAGATTTAAGCAAAGTTTACAAAAAGAAAACAAAAATGTTCTAAAACACAAAAAAGGCAAGGTTTCTGTTAAACCTCATTCAGAAGTTTCTCAGAAGTCTTGCCTTTCTTTATACTTAAGTACCTTTATCAGCCACTTGATTATTGATATTTGCCGCTTAGATATTTTATTCAAAAAACATTTTTATTTTTTAAGCGTAAATTCAAACTTCAAGCCGCCTTCCTGCTGATTGCTCACACGGATGGTTCCGCCATGCAGGAGAACGGCATTCTTGACGATGGCAAGACCCAAACCGGTGCCACCCATCTTGCGGCTGCGTCCCTTATCTACCCGATAAAAACGCTCAAAAAGACGGGAGAGATGCTCGGCAGGAACTCCCTGACCATTATCACAGAAGATGAAATGCCACTTGTTGCCCTGCACCTTGGCACTCAACGTTATCTTACGTCCTTCGCCGGCATAAGCTATGGCATTGTCGGTAAGATTGCGGAACACACTATAGAGCAGACTGCGGTTACCCTTCACGATAATATGCTGGTCGGGAAGAAGATTCTCAAAAGTCATCTTGTGCGACTCTCTTTCCAGTGCCGTCTCATGGGCTATTTCACTCACCATCTGCGTAATGTCTACCGCCTCGAAATCTATCATATCCGAGCCGTCATCCAACCGGTTCAGGGTAGAGATGTCGCGGAGCAGAGAGGTGAGACGCTCGCTCTGGGCATAACAGCGCTGCAGAAACTGCGACTTCATCTCTTCGTTGATATGCGGATTGTCGAGTATCGTTTCCAGATAACCCTGGATACTTGCCACAGGAGTCTTCAGCTCGTGAGCGATATTCTGGGTAAGCTGCCGCTTCAGTACATCCTGTTCACGTCGGGTGGTCTGTATGCGCTTATACATCTTGATGATACGCTCAGCTATCTCGCCCAACTCATCGTTAGGAAACTTGGCGAGATCTTCCACCTCCAGACTCTCGTTGTGGTCTGCCTTATAAGCAAAGATGCTCAGTTTGGAAACATTCTTAGCCAGACGGTCCGTAAAACGGTAGAGCACGATGGTAAGCAGAATGACAGCTACGATGGCAAACCAGATGAAATGCTGGTCGGCCTGCAGCGATTTTGCCAAATCATTATTGTAAGGTAGTGCCGTACGGATGATGAGCTTGCTTTCCGGAAAATAAGAAGCCACATAGAAATAATCATGTTTCAGGGTTTTAGACTGTCGCTCCACGCTTGAGCCTACCCTGTTTTTCAAGGCCTCTGCTATTTCCTCACGCTTGGCATGGTTGGCAAAATGTTCATAGTCGGAACTCATGTTGTCATAAATCACCTTACCGTTAGGGCGCACCAGCGTAACACGAAGATCCTTGCTTTCATGTTCTCGGACAAAAGCCTGCAACTTTTCATGAGCCACAGTCACATCCCTATTGTGGATGCTATCCTGCAGAATAATTCCTTCACCAGGAGAGAGCGCCAGATCTTCTGCCAACAGTTCATTATAATTTTCCAGTTTGATAGTAAGCGTACCTATTTTATACTGTTTCTCACGTGCCTGCTGGAACACGATAAAACTGACGGCGAACACAAGGAACACCGCCAGAACACTGAAGTACAACTTCCTACCTACACTATTTAACTTAAACATTTTAATTACGCATCAAAATAATAACCGAACCCCAGACGGGTAACGATGCACTTGGCAAACTTACCAATCTTCTTTCTCATACGGGTGATGTTGACATCCACCGTGCGGTCGAGTACCATCACATCCTTAGGCCATACCCGGTCGATAAGTTCCTGACGGGAGAACACCTTGCCGCGCTCTTCGAGGAAAAGACGCAGGAGTTCGAACTCGGTCTTGGTGAAAGGGATAGCCTCACCATCGATGCTCACCGTCTTCTTGTCCAGATTCAGCTGCAGTCCCTGATAGTTGATGATCTTCGATTCATCAGCATCGCCAGCCTGTTCAGCGGTACGGCGCAAGACGGCACGCACTCTGACCATCACCTCTCGGATAGAGAAAGGTTTCGAGATATAATCATCGGCACCGATATTGAATCCAGTAACCGTATCGTTTTCCGTATCTCGGGCTGTAAGGAAGATAATCGGAACATTGGCTGTCATCGGATTGTCCTTCAACTGCTTAGCCAGCTGGAAGCCGCTCATTCCTCCCATCATGACGTCCAACAGCAGCAGGTCGAACGAAGCGATGTCCATCTCCAAAGCCTCTTCTGCAGAATTGGCAGTCTCTACCTCATATCCTTCTGTTTCGAGATTGAATTTCAGAATCTCACACAAGTCTTGCTCATCATCAACAACAAGTATTCTTTTCATATTCTCTTCCATATTTCATGTTATTTAAAATATCGCTGCAAAATTACGACTTTTCTTTCGTAATAAGCGTTACATTCGGTTACAATTTCGTGACATTTAGTTCTTTAGAGAAAAAAATATAAAAAAGCGGGTATTTTGTTACACATTTTAACTTAGTGTTTCCAAATTCGCTACATGTTTCTTTGCTAGTTAGAAACAGAAATACTACTTTTGCACCCGATATAACTATAAGTGAGCATATAACACAACTGAAAGAGTATGAAAGATAAAGTAAATGCAATTCCCTTAATCGGTGAAATCATCAAAGAGGAATTAAACAAGCAAGGCAAGACCACAGTATGGCTTGCTGAACATTGATTTGTTTAAGGTTCATTCAGACGCTTTGCGTAAACGCAAGAAAAAGAATCAAGATTTAAACTAAAAATAACTAAAACAATAAGACCTGAGGTTAATCACCCCAGGTCTTATTGTTTTTATGCCAATCGCTTTTCCAGACGCTCGCGGATGGCAGCGATAAAGCCGGCAGAGTTTACAGCCTTAGCCTCAACACCTTCCATCAGGTTTACGAGATCCTTGGTAGCGATACCGTCGTTCAATGTATCGAAACATGCAGCCTCCAGCTGGTCGCCAAAGTTCTGAAGTTCCTTGATGCCATCCAGTTCGCCACGCTTTCTCAACGCACCGCTCCATGCAAAGATGGTAGCCATAGGATTGGTAGATGTATCTTCACCCTTCAGGTAGCGATAGTAATGACGGGTCACGGTACCATGAGCTGCCTCATACTCATACTTGCCGTCAGGAGAAACCAATACAGAAGTCATCATTGCCAGAGAACCGAAGGCTGTACTGAGCATATCGCTCATCACATCACCGTCATAGTTCTTGCAAGCCCAGATGAAACCGCCCTTGCTGCGGATAACACGAGCCACAGCATCATCAATCAATGTATAGAAATACTCGATGCCGAGTTCTGCAAACTTCTCCTTATAGTCGCTCTCATATACTTCCTCAAAGATTTTACGGAACTGGGCATCATAAGTCTTAGAGATGGTATCCTTGGTAGCAAACCAGAGATCCTGCTTGGTATCAATGGCAAACTTGAAGCAGCTGTGAGCAAAGCTGCGGATACTCTTATCAGTATTGTGCATGCCCTGGATAACTCCGGCGCCATCGAAAGAATGAATCTCTATCTCCTGCTTCTTGCCGCTCTTACCCTCGAACACGAGTTTGGCTGTACCTGGCTCATCAGCACGAAGTTCCACGCTCTTGTATACATCGCCGTAAGCATGACGGGCGATGGTAATAGGCTTCTCCCAGTTCTTTACACAAGGGTGGATACTTGGGATGGTGATAGGAGCACGGAATACGGTACCGTCCATGATGCTACGGATAGTTCCATTAGGGCTCTTCCACATTTTGTGGAGTTTATACTCGTCCATACGCTGTGCATTAGGAGTGATAGTAGCACACTTCACAGCCACGCCATATTTCTTAGCCGCCTCAGCAGAGTCGATGGTTACCTGGTCATTGGTCTGGTCGCGATAAGGCAGACCGAGATCATAATACTCAGACTTCAAATCAACGAAAGGAAGAATGAGTTCGTCCTTAATCATCTTCCAGAGAATTCTTGTCATCTCATCACCGTCCATCTCTACCAATGGAGTTGTCATCTTAATCTTTTCCATAACACAATATAATGTATAATTAATAATTTACAATGTACAATGATCAGGGCAGCCAAGTGGCCCCTTGATATTTTGCCTGCAAAATTAATAAAAATAATCAAGAAAAGAAAGGAAATTAAGAATAATTCTAGCAAAATGATAACAAAAAGTACTTTTTTACGTACTCAAAACATAAAACCTGTATATTTATACCTAAAAAGGCATCAATGAGCCCGAAAACTCATTGATGCCTCTACTTATTTACCTTTTTACTTTTTTACCCTTTTACCTTTTTACCTTTAAATAGCCTTTTTACTTCTCCTCTGGAGCCTTGTCGATCAAGTCCATGAACTGGTCGAGCTTAGGAGTGATGATAATCTGAGTGCGGCGGTTGCGCTGCTTGCCTAACTCTGTATCGTTAGTTGTTACAGGGTTGTACTCACCACGGCCACCAGCAGTAAGGCGCTTAGGATTTACACCGAAGTGATCCTGCAAGTACTGAACAACAGAAGCTGCACGGAGAGCAGAGAGGTCCCAGTTGTTGCGGATATTCTTCATCTTGGCACTTGTAGTGCTTACTGGTACGTTATCGGTATTACCCTCTACGAGCACATCGTAATCCTTGTAGTCTGTGATGATCTTAGCAATCTTGCTCAATGTTTCCTGAGCACGGCTGTTCACCTCATAGCTACCACTCTGATAGAGCATATTGTCAGCCAGAGAGATGTAAACTACACCCTTCAGAACCTGAACATCAACCTCCTTCATCTCTTCCTTGCTCAAAGAGCGGGTCAGGTTGTTGGTAAGAACCATGTTGAGCGAATCGCTCTTGCTCTTTACCTCAACCAGGTGGCGGATATACTGGTTGCTCTCGTTGATCTGGTCAACGAGTTTTTCAATGCTCACGTTGTTCTGGCTTGCATTGTTCAAACTCTTGTCAAGCGAGTTCTGCAACTTAGCGTAATCGCTCTTTGCAGTAGCGAGCTGCTCCTGGGCTGCTGCCAGACTAGCCTCTGTAGCTGCCAGCTTTTCCTTGGTAGCCTGATAGTTGCTTGACAATTCCTTATTCTCATTCTGGCAATTCTGAAGATCCTTCTTACTTGCACAGCTTGTAGCCATCAGAGCTACAGCCATCATTGCCATTACCATTAACTTTGTCTGTTTCATATTCTTTCTAATTTAAATTTTCTTGTTATTATTAATTGATTATAGTATATCTTAACGTCGCTTTCTACCTCCTATTATATTAGAGTTCTCCCGGCTTTCATCCGTTATCCGGAAGCTTCTACATTTTAGGGCATTATAGAAACTGATTCACTTCTTTCACTTGCAAAGTTACAGATAAGACTCGAATAAACAATATTTGTCAAATGCATTTAGACATTTTTAACCTCTAAATCTTTATTTATCACCTTTTTAACCAAAAAAGGCAACAGAAAGCACTTTTCTTATAGCTAAACCGTCAAATGTAGCCTCTCAAGGTAAGAATAGCCCAAATCTCAACAAAAAAAACATAAAAAACAGTGTTTTATTTTGTAGTGTCTTGAAATTGCACTATCTTTGCACTCGAAAAGAAATAAATACATTAATAATATAAAAGAAAGCAAGTATGATTCTTTTTTTTAGAACTCCATCTAAGAGTGTGATTGCGACCGAGATTGACCACAAACCATCTCAGGACGAAATCAATGAACTTTGTTGGCTTTATGGTGACGCGACTTTAGAGGACGCCCAGCAGTTGCAGGGCTTCTATGTCGGCCCACGCCGTGAAATGATTACTCCTTGGAGTACGAATGCCGTTGAGATTACTCAGAACATGAGTCTTAACGGCATTTCGCGTATCGAGGAGTACTTCCCTGTAGATAGCGAAGACGCTGAGCACGACCCTATGCTCCAGCGTATGTACAACGGTATCGGACAGGATGTGTTCACCGTGAATCACCAGCCAGAACCTATCAAGTACGTCGATGACCTCGAGAAGTATAACGAGGAAGAGGGTCTTGCCCTCAGCGAGGACGAAATGGCTTATCTCCACAAGCTGGAGAAAGAGAACGGACGCCCTCTCACCGACAGCGAAATCTTCGGTTTCGCACAGATCAACTCAGAGCACTGCCGCCACAAGATTTTCGGCGGCCAGTTTATCATCGACGGTAAGGAGATGGAGTCTTCTCTCTTCAACATGATCAAGAAGACCACCAACGAGAATCCTAACAAGATCCTCTCTGCTTACAAGGACAACGTGGCTTTCTCTCAGGGTCCTGTTATCGAGCAGTTTGCTCCAGCCGATCAGACTACCAGCGATTTCTTCCAGGTGAAGGATATCGAGAGTGTTATCTCTCTGAAGGCTGAGACCCACAACTTCCCTACTACCGTAGAGCCTTTCAATGGTGCTGCTACCGGTACGGGTGGTGAAATCCGCGACCGTATGGGTGGTGGTGTAGGTTCATGGCCTATCGCAGGTACAGCCTGCTACATGACTGCTTATCCTCGCCTGAAGGATGACAACGGCAAGAGCGATGCTGAGCGCGACTGGGAAGACATCATGCCAGTACGTAAGTGGCTCTATCAGACTCCAGAGCAGATTCTGATCAAGGCTTCCAACGGTGCATCAGACTTCGGTAACAAGTTCGGTCAGCCTCTTATCACCGGTTCTGTGCTTACATTCGAGCACGAGGAGAATGGTGAGAAGTATGCATACGATAAGGTAATCATGCTTGCTGGTGGTGTAGGCTACGGCAAGAAGCGTGACTACAAGAAGGGTGAGCCACAGAAGGGCAACAAGGTTGTCGTAGTAGGTGGTGATAACTATCGCATCGGTCTCGGTGGTGGTTCTGTTTCTTCTGTAGATACAGGCCGTTACAGCAATGGTATCGAGTTGAACGCTGTTCAGCGTGCCAACCCTGAGATGCAGAAGCGTGCCTACAACCTGGTTCGTGCACTCGTTGAGAACGATGAGAACCCAGTAGTCAGCATCCACGACCACGGTTCAGCCGGTCACTTGAACTGTCTCTCTGAGTTGGTAGAAGAGTGTGGTGGCGAAATCGATATGTCTAAGTTGCCTATCGGTGACAAGACTTTGAGCGCCAAGGAAATCATCGCCAACGAGAGCCAGGAGCGCATGGGCTTGCTCATCGACGAGAAGTATATCAGCGAGGTTCAGAAGATTGCCGACCGTGAGCGTGCTCCAATGTACGTGGTTGGTGAGACTACTGGCGATGCTCACTTCAGCTTCAAGCAGGCTGACGGCGTGAAGCCATTCGACCTCGATGTAGCTCAGATGTTCGGTCATACTCCTAAGACTGTGATGGTAGATGAGACCGTAGAGCGTAAATATGAAGATGTAACTTATTCTGCAGATAACCTCGACAAGTACTTGCAGCGTGTTCTCCAGATGGAGGCTGTGGCTTGTAAGGACTGGTTGACCAACAAGGTAGACCGTTCCGTAACAGGTAAGATTGCCCGTCAGCAGGGTCAGGGTCAGATTCAGTTGCCACTCTCAGACTGTGGTGTCGTAGCACTCGACTACCGTGGCGAGAAGGGTATCGTAACAGCAATGGGTCATGCCCCTCAGGCTGGTCTTGCCGATCCTAAGGCAGGTTCAGTACTCTCTGTAGCAGAGTCATTGACTAATATCGTTTGGGCTCCTTTGGCAGATGGCATGGACAGCATCAGCCTCTCAGCCAACTGGATGTGGCCTTGCCGCAGTCAGAAGGGTGAGGATGCCCGTCTGTACGAGGGTGTGAAGGCATTGTCAGACTTCTGCTGCGCCATCCACGTAAACGTACCAACAGGTAAGGACTCTCTCTCTTTGACCCAGCAGTATCCTAACGGCGAGAAGATCATCGCTCCGGGTACCGTTATCGTAAGTGCCGGTGGTGAGGTTTCAGATGTCAAGAAGGTGGTTAGCCCAGTTCTCGTTAACGACAAGAACTCTAGCCTCTACCATATCGACTTCAGTTTCGACGAGCAGCGTCTCGGTGGTTCTGCTTTCGCTCAGAGTCTGGGCAAGGTGGGCAGCGATGTTCCTACCGTCAAGAACCCAGAGTACTTCGTTGACTGCTTCAACGCTGTACAGGAACTCATCAACCGTGGTTGGGTAATGGCTGGTCACGATATCAGCGCCGGTGGTTTGATTACAACTCTCCTCGAAATGACATTCGCCAACGTAGAGGGCGGTATGAAGATCAACCTCCACGACATCGCAGATGCCGACATCATCAAGACTCTCTTCGCAGAGAACCCAGGTGTTGTCATCCAGGTAAGCGATGCTCACAAGGACGAGTTGAAGGCATTCTTCGATGAGAATGGTATCGGTTATGCCAAGATTGGTTATCCAGCTCCTGAGCTCCGCAAGATCATCATCAAGAAGGAAGGCTTCGAGCACGAGTTCGATATCGATGCTTTGCGCGACGACTGGTATAAGACATCTTACCTCCTCGACCGCAAGCAGAGCATGAACGGTATGGCCAAGAAGCGTTACACCAACTATAAGAAGCAGCCTATCGAGATGAACTTCGGTTATGGCTTCAAGGGAACCCTCGCTAGCTACGGCCTCGACGCTAACCGTCGCAAGCCATCTGGCATCAAGGCAGCTATCATCCGTGAGAAGGGTACCAATGGTGAGCGTGAGATGGCATACTCTATGTATCTCGCCGGCTTCGATGTAAAGGATGTGATGATGACCGACTTGATTTCTGGTCGTGAAACTCTGGAGGATGTGAACTTCATCGTATTCTGCGGTGGTTTCTCTAACTCCGATGTTCTCGGTTCTGCCAAGGGTTGGGCTGGTGCATTCCTCTACAATCCTAAGGCTAAAGAGGCACTCGATAAGTTCTATGCCCGTGAGGATACCCTTTCACTCGGTATCTGTAACGGTTGCCAGCTGATGGTTGAGTTGAACCTCATCAATCCTGAGCACAAGCATCGTTCACACCTCTGCCACAACACATCCAAGAAGTTCGAGAGTACATTCCTCGGTCTGACTATTCCTCAGAACGACAGTGTGATGTTCGGTAGCTTGAGCGGTGATAAGCTCGGTATCTGGGTAGCTCACGGCGAGGGTCGTTTCTACTTGCCAGAGCCAGAGGATCACTACAACATCATTGCGAAGTACAACTACGCTGAGTATCCAGGTAATCCTAACGGCAGTGACTACAATGTAGCAGGTATCTGCTCTGCAGATGGCCGCCACTTGGCTATGATGCCACACTTGGAGCGTGCCATCTTCCCATGGCAGAACGCCTGGTATCCAGCTGATCGCCGCAACGACGAGGTAACTCCTTGGATTGAGGCATTTGTCAATGCACGTCAGTGGATTGAAGAAAGAGCTTTGAAAAAGTAAAAAAATAAAAAGGTAAAAAATGAATAATAGCGTAAGTTATCTTACATTATTCAAAACATTTTTGAAGATTGGCATAGTCACCTTTGGTGGTGGCTATGCCATGATTCCTATTATAGAATCCGAAGTCGTCGACAAGCATCATTGGATGACGAAGGAGGAATTCTTGGATGCCATTGCTACTACCCAGGTTTGTCCGGGCGCCTTGGCCATCAACATGAGTTCCCTGCTCGGATATAAGTTGGCAAAGACACCGGGAGCCATCGTCTGCACCCTCGGCGCTTCGTTGCCATCGTTCCTTATTATCTTGGCGATAGCCATGTTTTTCCATCAGTTTGAAGACAACAAGGTTGTTGCTGCCATGTTTGCAGGCATCCGTCCTGCCGTCGTGGCATTGATAGCCGTACCTACATTCTCGCTTGCCAAGAGTGCCGGTATTTCGCTTGTCAACTGCTGGATTCCTATTCTATCCGCCCTTCTGATCTGGCTTTTGGGCGTCAACCCAATCTGGGTGATTATCGCAGCTGCCGTAGGTGGCTACATCTATGGACAGTTTATCCAGCCAACAGAGTAAAGGTAAAAGGGTAAAAAAGTAAAAAGGTAAAAAAGTAAATCGCTTAAAACATAATGATGATATTTTTTCAGCTTTTCATCGTATTCATTCAGATAGGCATCTTCGGATTCGGAGGTGGCTATTCCATGATATCCCTGATTCAGGGACAAGTTGTTACGCAGTATCATTGGATGACGATGCAAGAGTTTACCGATGTGGTTGCCATTTCTCAGATGACACCGGGACCTATCGGTATCAACACCGCTACCTATTGTGGCTATACAGCTGTCCATAATGCCGGCATGAGTGGCATGATGGCTGTACTCGGAAGTGCCATGGCGACCTTTGCGCTGGTTCTCCCATCCATGGTTTTGATGATTCTTATCAGCAAGATGCTGTACAAGTATATGAACACCTTAGCCGTCCAGAGCATCTTCATCGGTCTTCGTCCTGCCATCGTCGGCTTGGTGGGAGCCGCAGCCCTGCTCCTGATGAATGGCGAGAACTTCTCTACGCCAGCCAATCCCTGGCATTTCTACATCTCCATCGCCCTCTTCTTTGCCACCTTTATAGGCGTGAAGGTAATGAAGATTAATCCTATCCGCATGATACTCTACTCGGCTTTTGCCGGACTGGTATTACTATATTAAAACCGATTTTATTTACCAATAATAAACAAAAGGTGGATTTTCATCAGAAAATCCACCTTTTACACTATAATTCGCTTTTTGTCCACCTCTTCTTTGTGTTTTTTGTGTACTTTTGCAACTGTGTATTAATAGCGGCATGAATTTAGGCTTAGCTTGGTTTTATGCCAACCAACAAGTAAACAAACAAACCTAAGAATAAGAAATGAATAAGAAAAGACAGATTTTACTTTCAGCAGTGTTGGCCTCTGCTTTGGCATCCAACGCACAGGTTACCATCAATGTAGATGCCTCTAACCCAGGCATCAAGGTATCTCCTAACCTCTATGGTATCTTCTTCGAGGATATCAACCATGCTGCAGATGGCGGTCTCTATGCCGAACTCATCAGCAACCGTTCTTTCGAAGACGATGACAAGAATATTCCTACCTGGAAAACTGCCGCTCAGGAAGGTGCAAAGATCAATGCACAACTCATCAATAAGGGTTTGCTCAACAATGCACAGGGCAAGGCACTCCAGCTTACCATCGCTGCCAAGCCTACAGCTACAGCCTCTCTCATCAATGAGGGTTTCTGGGGAATCAACGCCGTGCAGGGCAGAACCTATAAACTCTCTTTCTGGGCTAAGGGTAGCTACAAGGGCGGATTGAAGGCTCGCCTCACCAACGCCAAGGGCGATAAGGTGTATGCAGAAACCACCCTCAATGCCAAGGTTGGCAAGAAGTGGACCAAATATACGGCTAAGTTGACAGCCAACGGAAACGACGCCAAGGCTCAGTTTGAACTCGTAGCCGAAGGAAAGGGTACCATCGTTCTCGATGTGGTAAGCCTCTTCCCTCCTACTTTCAAGAATCGCGAGAATGGCTTGCGCCCTGATTTGGCTCAGCTTCTCTATAACATCCATCCTAAGTTCGTCCGCTTCCCTGGCGGTTGCTACGTAGAGGGACAGGAATCTCCTGAGAATGCTTTCCACTGGGAGAAGACTATCGGTCCTATCGAGGAACGTCCGGGCCATAAGAACGTAAACTGGCGCTACCGTACCAGCGATGGTATGGGATTCGATGAGTATCTGCAGCTTGCCGAGGATCTGAACGCCAAGCCTCTCTATGTTGTAAACGTAGGTTTGTGGCACGGCGGTATGACTCCTGTAGACAGCATCCAGCCTTGGATTGATGAGTGCATGAATGCCCTGGAGTATGCAAACGGTCCTGTTACCTCTAAATATGGTGCGCTCCGTGCTAAGAACGGTCATCCGGAACCATACAATATCGAGTATCTGGAGATTGGTAATGAGAACAACCAGCCGGACCCTGCGGCTCAGAGCGACCATTACTACGAGCGCTTCAAGAAGTTCAAGGATGCTGTATTGGCGAAATATCCTAAGATGCACCTCATCGGTAACGTGGTGGCTTGGGGCGATGACAATCCTAAGTGGGAAAGCAACGAGAGCGTAGAACTCCTCGACGAGCACTACTACAGAAATCCTGCCTGGTTTGCCGAGAACTTCAACAAGTATGATAACTACGACCGTAAGGGCAGCGAGATTTATGTAGGTGAATATGCCGTAACCCAGGGCTTCGGCAATATGGGTTCGCTCGATGCAGCACTCGGTGAGGCTGTCTATATGATGGGCATCGAGAACAACTCTGACATCGTGACCATGGCATCCTACGCTCCTATCTTCGCTAATCTCAACAACCGTATGTGGGCACCGGATATGATTCAGTATACATCAGACAAGGTATTCGGAACTCCATCTTACTACGTTCAGAACGTGATGGCAAACAACATCGGTACCCGTGTACTGAAGGTGAACCAGGAGAATCCATACAAATATGAGCAGACTCAGGTGAAGCCAGCTATCTGCCGTGTAGGTATGGGAACATGGGGCACTCAGGTTTCTTTCGAGGACAAGGGATACAGCGATGAGAACGGAAAGGCGCTGCCGATGACCTTGCAGGAGTTGCCTACCGATATCTGTGGACAGTGGAAGACTGAGGGTAGCCTCATCAAGCAGACCTGCAACGAAGAAAGCTGCATCCGTCTGAACCCAGGCGAGATTACCAGCAATGGCTATATATATAAGGTACGCGCGAAGAAGGATGCCGGAAACGAGGGTTTCCTCATCATCTTTAACTACGTGGATAAGAACAACTACTGCTGGTTGAACCTTGGTGGCTGGAACAACACCCAGCATGGTGTGGAGTCTATCGTGAATGGTGCCAAGAGTCAGATAGCTACTACCCCAGGCAGCATCGAAACCGGCAAGTGGTATGACATCGAGCTGAAAGTAGTAGGCGACAGCATCTTCGCCAAGTTGGATGGCAAGGAAATATTCTCTACCAAGTTGAAGGCAAACACCCTTTCTGGTATCTTCTCTACAGCAACACTTGATGAACAGACGGGCGAGGTAATCCTGAAGATTGCCAACACCAGCACCGAGCACACCACAGCGAAGATCAATCTTCAGGGCAAGGAAATCAAGAATGGCAAGCTCATCCGCCTTTCTGCCAAGAATGGTCTGGAGGAGAACACCATCGACAATCCTACCAATATCTATCCTGTAGAAAACTACGTAACGACAGAGAAGAACGGTGCAACGGTAGAGATTCCAGCCAGCTCGCTGAATATCATCCGTTTGAAGTAAACAAACTACATCCAGGGCAGGATGCCCTGGAATCCATATATAGGTAATAACATTTTGAATAGTTGATAAGAAAGTTAGTTAGAAAAGAGAAGGCGGTAACCTGCGTGATGCAGATTGCCGCCTCGTTTTTTATCTGTCGTTTAATTAACCGAAAACATAATTGAAGAGCAGGAAGATGCTCAGGATATACAGCGTAGGATTCAGATCCTTGAACTTACCCACCATCATCTTGATAAGCACGTAACTCAGGATTCCGAGGCAGATGCCATCGGCAATACTGTAGCAGAGTACCATCGTAATCATCGTGATAAAGGCAGGGAATGACTCGGAGATATCTTCCAACTCAATCTTCTTGAACGAATCGATCATCAATACACCCACCATTACCAGGGCACCACTGGTGGCTGCGCTCGGAATCAGGAGGAAGATTGGAGCCAGGAAGATGCTCAGGATAAACATCAAACCCACAAAGAAAGATGTCAAGCCCGACTTACCACCCTCGGCAACGCCCGAAGCACTCTCCACATAAGTGGTAATGGTAGAGCTACCCAGCAATGCACCGGCTGTAGTACCGATGGCATCACTCATCATCGCCTCCTTTACGCCCGGAATCTCGCCCTTCTCATTTTCCTTGACACCGAGTTTGGAAACCAATCCCAAAACCGTTCCGATGGTATCGAAAATGTTGACAAGCAACAGGGAGAAAACCACCATGAACATCTTAGGAGTAAAGAAGCCGGTGAAATCGAACTGGCAGAAGATAGGAGCAATGCTGTGAGGAGTAGATACCGGCATCCAGTTGTCAGAGAACTGGGTTACGCCCATCGGAATACCAATCAAGGTAGAGATGATGATGGCGATAAACAAAGAGCCCTTCACTCTTCTCGCCATCAGACAGCCGCAGAGCAGAATGCTGATAAGACCCAGGATGCTGACTGGTGTAAACTTGCCGAGCTGCACGAAAGTATCCGCATTGGCAGTAATGATGCCCGCATTTTTCAAACCGATAAAAGCGATAAACATACCGATACCGGCAGAAATGGCGAATCGGAGGTTCTTCGGAATACACTCCAATATCTTGTCACGGATATTAAGGAAGGTGATGGCTAGGAAGATGATACCCTCTACGAGCAATACTGCCAAAGCCTGCTGCCAGGTCAAGCCCATAGCCTGACAAAGGGTGAAGGCGAAGAAGGCATTCAGTCCCATACTAGGAGCCTGGGCGAAAGGCAACTTTGCCATGAAAGCCAGCAGGAAGGTGGCGATGGCTGAAGCGATGGCTGTGGCAGTAAAGAGAGCTCCCTTGTCCATACCCGTAGTGGCGAGAATGGTAGGGTTCACTGCCAGAATGTAACACATGGTCAGGAAGGTAGTCATACCAGCTATCAATTCCGTCTTGACCGTAGTAGTCTTTGGGTCGAAACCCAATAAAGCTTTTAATTTGTTCATTTCTTATATTTATATTTATCTCTATTTTCTCTTTCCCCCTTTTCACAACCCAATCCCGTTGTTTTTTCGGGGCGAACAAAGGTAAGAAAAAATAATGAGGAAAGCCTTATTTTACATGTTTTTAACTCATCAGAGTGCCTTATTTTATATGTTTTGGGGGATTCAGAACGCCTTATTTTACAAAGCATTTTATTTTTAACCATTATGCTTGGTTAATTCGGATTTTCTTTGTAACTTAGCAGCGCAAAACGTAAAGCATGTAGGATTATGGCAAAAATAGTAAATAAATATCCTGTAGGAATTCAGACTTTTGAAGAAATTCGCGAGAAAGGTTATCTCTATGTAGATAAGACCAAATACATCGTGGATTTCAGAGAAAAAGGTATGAAGTATATCTTTCTGAGCCGTCCAAGACGATTCGGAAAATCGCTCTTTGCATCTACCCTTCAGGCCTATTTCGAGGGAAGAAAGGAACTGTTCGAGGGATTGGCTATTGCTGAATACGAGAAGGAATGGGTGAAGCATCCTGTGCTCCACTTCGATATGAGCGGTGCCAAACATTTTGATGCAGATGGCTTGAACAATTATCTGAATCTGCAGCTTTTGCCTTACGAGAAACTTTATGGTAAAGGAGAAGGGGAAATTTACCCTAACGAAAGGTTGGATGGTATCGTAAAGCGTGCTTATGAGCAGACGGGCGAAAAGGCTGTTGTCATCATCGACGAATACGATGCCCCATTGCTGGATGTGGTACATGAAAAGGAAAACCTGCAACCGCTCCGCCGCATTATGCAGAACTTCTACAGTCCTCTGAAAAAACTCGATCCTTACCTGGAGTTCACCTTCATCACGGGCATCACCAAGTTCTCGCAGCTCAGCATCTTCAGCGAACTCAACAACCTCGACAATATCAGCATGTTCGACCAGTACTCAGCCATCTGCGGCATCAGCAAAACCGAGCTTACCACGCAGATGAAACCAGATATTGAGGCTATGGGCGAGGCACTGAACATGACGTATGAGGAGTGCCTGAAAGAGCTGACGCAATTCTACGACGGTTATCATTTCAGCGAGAAATCAGAAGATATTTTCAATCCGTTCAGTCTTGTAAAGGCAATGAATGCAGGCAAGATTGCTCCTTACTGGTTTGGTTCCGGCACTCCATCCTTCCTCTTGAAACTCTTGGATAAGTATCATGTCAATCTTTCTACTTTAGAGAGTCAAGAGACTGTATTGAGTTCCTTCGACCAATCAACAGAGGAAATGACAGAAGCCTTGCCATTGCTTTACCAGAGCGGCTATCTGACCATCAAGAAATATGAACCGATGTTTCAGGAATATACGCTGGGCATCCCAAACAAGGAGGTACGCGACGGACTGCTCAACTCATTGATTCCTCATTATGTGAACCCTCGCCGTTCTGACAACAATGCCTTCCTCTTGGGATTCTGCAAGGCGGTTTATAGATATGACATCGAGGCGGCACTGGAGCACATGCGCACCTATATGGCTACGATACCATATGATTTGGAGAATCACAGCGAGAAGCATTATCAGACTATCTTCTATCTGATGTTCAGTTTCCTCAACATCTATATCCGCACAGAGGTGAAGAGTGCCATCGGCAGGGCTGATGCCGTGATGCACATGCCAGATACAATCTACGTCTTCGAACTGAAGGTAGATAAGAGTGCTGATGAGGCTTTGGCACAAATAGACGAAAAAGGCTATATGCTGCCATATCATACAGAGGGCAAGCGACTGATAAAAATCGGTATCAGTTTTGACAGCACCCAGCGCACTATCAGCGATTGGAAGATTAAGGAAGAATAAAGAAAAAATCCGAAACAGAAGCTTACCAAGTTATCTGTTTCGGATTTTTTGATGCTTATTTCGTTTGGATAAGCCAAGGGTTTCAAACCATCTTGAATTGTTAAAAATACTAACTCGCTCTAAATTGGACTTTGATTGAAAATCAAGAAGTTGGGCGTTTGCCTATATTATATAGGTAACAATATGGAAACGAGCGGACTTCTGCTCGTTTCTGTATTTTGCAATATGCAAAGAACGCCTCAATTCGGGGACAAAGATACGATATTTTTCTTAATATCCCATAATTTACAAGAAGAGAAATATGGAAATTAGGACTTTTTTACATAGAAATTTAACTTCATTTTTTCGTAAAAGCAACCAAACATAATCACTCAGTGATAGCTACATACATAATAGTTTTGCTTTTCCCACTACATATTCAAAATAGTATCAACAGAAAGGTGTTGTATATTGCTAATTGCTGTTGTGTTTTAATTTAATATCCCGTAAGGAAATTCGGTAGAATCAACATTAAAATAGTAAACGTTATTTGTGTCTAAATCAAAAGCAGTCATAACGACAGGTGATACATCTCGTGCATTAGTAGTTGTAAGACCTTCATTCGTCCATAAAAACTCTAAATAAGTAGGAATGGCTCCCCATAAAAAAGCATGTGAACTGTTTGAAATATTATAAAAACAAACCTTATCTGAAAAGACTAAAGAAAGAAAATAATTTGAGTTTTTCACAAACAGTTTGTAATTGCCAGTAGCTTTTAAATTAAAAGATTTATCATATAAATAAAATGATTTACTTTTATTATTTACTAAATAAAGTCTGTCATCTTCGTTATAAACAGAATAGTTCGGAATTGGTTTGCCTAATTGCAAACCTAAGTAACTATCCACGACCTTAACCCTAATAGTAACGCTAGTATTCTCCGTCTTATCCTTTACAACAAGATAAACAATCCCATTCTTTTTTGTCTTTATTTTTATTTTTCCAGCACCAATAGTGGCTTCCAAAACATTATCATCTGACACTTCGACTGAAAGATTGTTGCTTCCACCACTAAACATAATTTCCGATGGGTTTTCTAATAATGGCTTTTCGTAATACTCTTTTTCAAAACACAATGATGAAACATCAGTACCATTACTACAGCCATATACTATAGAAAACACAAAAAAAAGAAAAAAGTATTGAATTATTTTCATATTTGCCAATAGAATAAAGCATTTGATGTACATAACTTTGTACACCAAATGCAATTAAAACTAATTATTTCTTATGAATTTCTGTTATTTCCCAAAAATTTATATTATAAGTGCCTAATGTTGTCTCAAAATCAGTCGAAGCATCTGCATTTACCTTATAAAAGCCATTGTCAGGTCCACCCCATCCCATATTAGCATGAAAGTACAAATCGTTATTTCGTAAAATTTCTCTGCTTGTCTTAGTGCAAATTGCATATCCATCTATAACCCAAGCATGAGAACCTTTTTCTGCCTGTTCATTTGCAGTATGTGTTCCACCCATTATTGCAACGCAAGGCATCTGGCGGTTTGCATTTATCGTATTTAACAATGGATCTGGGGCATATTTATTATAATAAGTGCCACAAGAAACATACTTCTTTAAATAATCCAATAAATTAGAAACTGAAGTTGTACTACTTTTTACACAAGGTATATTCGGATCATCATAAGGCCCATACTTAAAATCCTCATCAATATTTGGTGTTGTATTTGTTCCTTCATACATATGCTTAACTACTTTGGAAATCATCATAGCCTCCTCATAATCTCCGCCAAAATACGAATCATACTTCAATTTCGGTTTTTTAGTAACAAATGCCCAGTCTATGACTGTTCCATCAATCGTCATGCTCGGAGCGATAGCTGCTAAAGTTTGAACTCCTGCTGTAATAGCACACCCCATAGGGTAATTTGTTTCCGTATGATATTCATTATAAGTTTTAGGCAACAACAAGTTATAAGGATTGTCTTGGCGCCACTCGGTCTTTAAAACAGCTCCACCATTTTGAGGCATTAACGATATAATCTGGCTCAAAGGTTTGTCATAAGCTGTAGAACGGGAAGTTGTTTCATGGCTTTTTACACCATTAACCTCAATCAAATCTTTTATTTCTTCATATGTTACTGTAGATTTACCCAAACAAGAAGCTACTTTCTTCAAAGTTTTCTCTCGTAACTCAACTTTGAGCCTTTCTATTTTATTTATCTCTGAAACAGTTGAAGCTTCTGCCAATTTTAACATCAAACATGCCCCAGTACTATCTTTTTTCTCAAAATTACCATTTTCTATATATGCCAAAACACCAGCACTTCGAGAGTCGGCAGAAACTAAAGCATACCCACTCTTTTCTCCAGACTGTAAACACACCTCATAAACAGGAATACTATCAGTCGTAGTCCCTCTTGTTGTCTTGCTTGATATAATTCCGCCAATGCGATATGAGCCCACAATAGACATTCTTGGATTGGCAGCACTTCTTGTTTTTGAGCCCAACGAAGTGGAAAAATCATTTACCATTGCCAGAATCTCATCCTCTGATAAATTTGTAGGATTATCATTTGCAATACTCATTGCCTCATCCATAGACAAATTAACATTCACGTTCTCAATAACAGGATTACTGTCATTAAGAATTTCATCTTGGCACGATGATACAATCACTGCCAATAATATTAAAACTAAATACTTTTTCATATTTATACTGTACTATTGGTTAAATGATGCAAATTTACGAAATTTATTTTAAATCGATATATAACGAATGCGTTATTTATGTATTATTAATAGTTTTTATTGTTAAGACGTTAAAATATATTGCATTTGGGCATTTTTTACTTTATTAACATATAAGAACTAACATCCTTTGCTTTTGGTTCATTACCAAATG